>ERZ778024.176-NODE-176-length-140834-cov-55.350422_pt1 | contig 140834 bp, 157 predicted proteins | sample MGYA00375754_ERZ778024 | MGnify/ENA primary metagenome ERZ778024 (study PRJEB29350, sample SAMN05389827) | bioreactor metagenome | isolation source: Thiocyanate bioreactor | place: South Africa: University of Cape Town | collected 2014-02-18 ...
AAAAAAGAACATGTAAAATGTTTGAATAGAATTCATTAATTCATCGTTCTTTTTCTTTGGACAAGAAGAAAAAAAAACGAAGAAGAAATGGAAATAATTTAACAATGACTTTTTGTCTCGAGAGTTATATAAATAAAATGTAAACATTGATCATATTACTCGTCAAAAACGAACAAATAAGAATCGGTCAAGTTGTCGATGAATTTTAATTTTTTGTCTCGCCTCGAGCTTAGTTCAATCATACTGAATATCTCTCTTTCACTCTTCTGTGCCCGTTTTCTTTTTTGAAGATAACAAATCGGAGTGTAATGCATGAGTAAATAATAATTATTATTACTCATTCTGTTATGTTAATTGAAAGACAAGGTTAGAATAACTATAACTGAGCTAGGGAAAGAAGAAGAAAAAATAAGAAAGAATCAATATTGAGATTAGTCTCGTCTTTCGTTAGGATTTCATTAACATATGAATATCGGTTTACGAATGATTAAACAAACCTGTTCGGTTGATAAATGGAGATGATTATTATTATTATTATTGCTATTGTTATTATCATCGATTGATTTCGAAGGACAATTGAACGTTTTCGATTTTTTTTTCAATGGTGGTGGATTAAGTATTGGTGGTGAAGGTGGTAATGAAGAAAATTTTCTTCGTAAAGCAGCTATCGGAGGAAATTCTACTCCGAGAAATGTTTTCGATGGCATTTGTTCTTGATTGGATTTATTCGTTGTATCTGTTTTTGTCCAACGTTCTTGAAGTTTTTTCTCTTTTCGAGATTTAACTGTTGCTAATGGTTCGATTATAGTCGACGATGAACCATTCATAGTTAAAGATGTTTGTTGTTGTTCGATGTCATCAGTAATTAATCCCGAACAAATATTCTCATGACATGATGAATCTAAAGATGAATCAGGACTAATATTTGTTGGATTATTCGCTGTTGAACTATCTATATATTGAACAGAAAAAAAAATAGAGAAAACGAAAGAATTATTAGTTTGATTTCTATTGAATACCTACGATTCGGTTTAGTTGTTTTTTGAAATAATCTCAACATGATGTACTCCTAATACTACTACTACTGCCGTCGCATATGTCGAGGGTTTTTTTTACGAATAGAAAGAAAGAAAAAAACGAACAAACGATCGAAATGCAACATAAACTATGTTTTGCTTCGCTTTCTTAATGTTATTCAATGAGATGGATGTACATGTACGTATATGCAAGTAAGAAAAAAAACGAAGAAAAAAAATGTTATGTTACAACGGAATAAGAAAAGAAGAAAACGAAAAAAAAAATCTCGTCATATTTACCTTCATTGAATAATGTATTATTGTTATTATTTGTGTTATTAATTTCATCTAATTCTTGAACCATAGTTTGCAAATCGACTAGCGAAGAATTAGGTGAATAATAAGTACTTTGTGATGATTCGGATTCACATGATTTTAATTCTTCAAATGAAAAGTAATTTTCATTTGTTGGCTGTAAAAATTGATCATCGGCAAACGTTGATGATGATGATGATGGCAATACACACTTGAATAGAACAAAATGAAAATAGTTTCTATGTTACAACCTATCTTCTTCGTTTTTTTCTTATTCTTTGCTTGTATGCATATGTATATTTATATGTACATATGAATATCTTGCGTATGCTCATGCTCTTGCATATCCGAGAGTAGAGAGAGAGAGAGAAAAAGTAACGCCTCTTGATGGTAATTGTCATGATGACGTAACTTTCTCATGTATATATTCGAAATAGGCGAGAATAGCTATGCAAGAAATAGTAAAAGAATCTTTTACATATGTAGTTTTTTTCCTTTTTGCGTTATTATTCTAACACTTTGGCTGTCAACGAGCAAATGTGAGAAATTAAATTAATTGATCTATAAAGGTCAAATTGACTACTTTCTTTAAACGAAGATGAGATTACTTGTTTGATTAAAAAAATAGAGAGAGAGAGAGCGCAAAAGAGCGTCTCTATTGACATATAAGATGCTGAACTTTAGTTAAAAATTTTTTTTTCTTTGAAAATAAAGATTTATGATGTATGATTATCTTGTAGTTCTCTATTTGCAAATGTAATACGACGCGTTGATAAAATAATATTGACAAATATCTCTGCAAATGTTTGTCTTTAAAATTTCTTTTTCAAGGCTTAAACAAGATCTATCCATATGTCTGCATTCACGAAAAGGTCTTGAACTGTCAGTTTACTTCAATATTGAATAGTTAATATAAAAAACAAATGTATACGAATATACAGAACACATACTTTCGAATGATCAGGTAACGTTGCCGAATACTGTGGTTGAATAGATTCTAAATCTACAATCAACCATGTATCTTGCTCATTACAAACAGATTTTTCTTCTCCATTCGAATGATATTCATGGACAGTTAATGATGATTGATTAGTATTTGTAATTGTTGTTTCTGAACTCGATCGATCGGGTGAATGAGATGTAGTTGTGGTGGTTGTTGATGATGAATGAAAGCATCCATTACGCACTAATTGTTGACAAACATGCACAAAATTAGTCTTATCTAACATTGTTGAATGTGTTTCAGAATCATCTTTGGTAAATTTATTAAATAGAAAATAAAGATATTCAATTAAATTTTGATCGATTTGTTTAATTTTTGGTGAAATTGTTTTCTTCTTTTTCCTTATAATTATATTTTTATCATCATCATTATCATTTGATAATAATTCAACGCGTAAAATTAATAAATTAATTAATTTCGATATTTCATTATCGTCGGAATTTTCGTGAGTATTCATAACAATTGGATATTGTTGACGATAGAAATTATTTGAAAAATGAAATATTTCAGATAAATTGTCAATATTTTCCGTTGATTCCTATGATAAATAAATCAAATATTTTAAATGATTTGCTTTATAATGAAAAGAAAAAAAAATGCAATGACGATATTAAACAACCATAAAAATGTAATGTTCTTCTCTGTTCGATGCCTTTCTTTTCTCTCTCTCTTTTTTTTTAAAATCCTAATCACGTAAGTATGATCGATTTGTTAGAAATGAAGGAAAGAGAAGAAAGATTGACAGTTGATTTTATTTACTAGATAAAAGAAAAGTGAAAGAAGAAATCGAAATGAAGTTAGAAAGTGCAGAACGAGAACAAGTGTATATCTGAGAAATACCTGTACACTGTCAAAAGGTTGGACATGAAAAACAGAAGAGAAAAAAAAGTACTGTGTATTTTTGGCAATTTTCGCTCTCTTTCTCTACCTTTTTCGGGATTCTTAAACGATCATTGCTTGTTGCTCTTAGTTCACAACGTAAATATTGAATAAATGAAGTAACTAATGTTGTTGTTGGCGTCGTCGTCGTAGTTTGATTGTTATGATTGGAATCACTTGCATTTCGTCGGCGATGTTTTCGAAAAAGTTCGTTCGAAAAATTTGTTCGATCCGATAAATCAATGTGACGAGACGGTGGTAAAGAAATCGAACGATTTGTTGGCTGATATTTAGTACGGTCGGTCTCGTCACGAGTTTGTTTGCTTGAACAAATGTTGTTGTTACGAGTCGGGTGATTAATAGACTTCGTTGGTGGTCGTCGAGTAGGAAATTGATCAACTAAAGTAAAGGTTTCGATGTCATTTGTACAAAATTATATACATATGTTCATTATAAAAAGAAAACGAATCAAGAAATTAAAAATAACAATGCAAATATTCGTGGCGTTTTTTTTTCTCTCGAATGAAATCTGTCAATATTAAATCATTTGATCTCTATTGGCATATCATCATCAGTTTTTTCTCAATCGATCGAATTCATGAGGTTTGAATGTCTGGACGATAATGATTCCGAATCATACGAGAAAGAGAGAGAGAGAGAGAGAAAGGAACAAAAACGAGCACGAATAGACCTTATTTATATATCCCAACGGTTTTTATTGAAGGTGGAAAAATATTTTCATTAATTTTACTACTAAACGAGAAAATTGTCGCAGTCAAACGCACATGCACATTCGGCACTTGTGAGACATGAGAAAATGAGAATAAGAACGAAAGAGAGGGGAAAAAAAAAGAAAATATATAAACGAAAATGAAACAAGCAGAATGAGAGTATATCTGTACGATTTCACTTGTCAATGATGTCTGTATATTTATACGAGCCACTTGAAAAGGACGTTTTTACTTGAAATGAAAAACTGAAGGAGAAGAAAGTCATATTTTAATTTCAGTTATTGAATGTCTTTTCAAGTTGTCGTGGAAAAAAATATCGTTATTAATCAATAGAGAAAACTTGCAAGTCTTTTTTTTGTTGTTGTTCTTCTTTTTTTTTACCTGTTTGATTCATAGTTTCTTTTTTCTCATCGACTAAGGATTCTTGATTTAAGATTTGACGAAAAATATAATGATGATGATCAATCGATTGCTCAAGAAAGAACAATGGGATCGAGCAATGTCGAACGAAGCAATCGAGCGTTATTCGATCTAAGAGATAAAGATGAAAAAGCGAATGCGAGAAAAAGACAAAGAGAAAAAAACCAGAGACACAGAGAGAGAGAGAGAAAATGGGAAGAGGATATTACGCATTAAACCTGATTGAACAGGATACACATACACAACACACACGCGCGCGCACTATGATCGATATGTCAATAAACCATCGAACACATATATACTGATGATAATAACGATGATCGAGAAAGAAAAAAGCAGATGGAGTCCATTTTTCTTTGCTCGTTTATTTGCACAATAAACATATACGATTGAATACGGTTTTTTTTTCAATTGTCAATTTAAAAAACTTATTTACTTATCAAACTCTATCCTTTATTTAGATTATTGAAACAATCTGTTCTGTTTGCTTTTCATATAGAGTTTAAGTAACAAAATTCGAAATGATATTAACAAATAGAGATAAAAACTATTCGAATATCTTCGTTTTGTGTTAATGACCAGATGATATATTATGTTGGATAAATAAATGATGTAACAGATAAATAAGTTAGTTAACAGCGATTAGATTTGGGAAACTGTATATAATAAATAGTCGTTCGATTTCTTAGATAATTGTCATAATCTATTCGAAGAACGAGAAGAAGAAAAAAAAATGTCAACAGTCGAAATAAAAAGGCCAAAATGAGAATAAATGCGTGATTAAGCCTTGATACTGAACAGAATACTGATTGAACACATAGGTCATAGATAATATCACACTTTTACACTTTTATACGTGTATACATATATATATATATATATAAATACATGAAACGTGAAATCCTTGAGATGAAAAGGCCTGTGAACAAGGACAGATTTTCATGGATGATAGTCCAGTTTTTACTATTCAGTAGATATAAAAAAAGAAGGAAATTTAATGAATACATAAAGATATCGAAGGTAATAATAGTCGAGACAAATTTTTATATCGTTTCGTTTTTTTTATGATGTCTCAATGTCAGATTAACAAAAAAAAGAAAGACAAAGAACGTCTGAAGTTTTACAATCGAGATAATTAGAACCATACATTTCCTTTTTAATATTCTTCCAGCTGAGATGAAAGATAAGATACTCAACATGTATATATGTATGTATATTTCTCTCATACTTCTGTATCAGTGATTGTTCAATCTAATCCATTGGTCTGATACGTGTTTATATATGCTTTGACTTGATCAATTGATCAATTGATCTTCAAGTATTACCTTACAGATATCACTTCAAAGATTGGTGACTCAAATGAATCTAACACGTACATAAGAGATATAATAAATACTTGCGCTAATCAATTCGATCGAATAGACATCAGATATATCTTTCTCATATTATGTTTTACCTAATTATCATAAGTGAACAAAATAATTCTCATTTGCATATTGACAAAAAGAAGTACACAATTAAAATATGCATACACAGACCAAACTTACATGATTGTTCATTTTTATCACATTCTTCATCAACATCTTCAGGGATTCTCCATATGTTATTTAATCTATCCAGTTTTGTGTTTTACGTTTTTTTTTTGTTCTTCTTAATTAAAAATAAACTTGAAATATTCGACTAATCATTGGTAAACATAAAATTTGAAGAAATATTCTTGTAAATGTTAATGTCAAGCCGATATAGGTCACTTGTCGATAACGAATGAATGTCCACAATTGATTCATTTTGCATTTATCGACTAAGCTCAATCATGAAATTCTACGTATTTCTTTAACGAAGCTTTAGAAGAATACAAATGACATTCAATCTTGTTTCTTTCTCTTAAATGTCTTAATGCATAATTCAAATTTTCTTTGACGCTTTTAAGTACACTTAATCAATCAACGTAAACAATAATATTTTGTCAAATATTCAGACCTTCCCAAGTTTTTTCCTTCTTCATCTTCTTTTAGTTGGTTTCAATAAATATTTTAAAATCAAATGAAAGAACACACACACACACACACACAAAGATTGATTAGATCATCGAGTTAGTTAGTTATTTATTTATTAATTTAAATCAAATTCATTTTCGGCTCTCAATTGTGAATAAGCAAGATGTTGATTTGTTTGAAAACGTCGAGGAAAAAAATTGAAACCACGACGTCGATAGATCGTCGTAATTAAACCGAGAAGTACAATTCCGATGAGTACAGTTAAAATATAAAAAATCGGTGCAAAATCTCGTCCAATCGATTTTCCATCATCGGGATCGATGACTACCAATGTATCACTTTCATTTAATGGCACTGTCGATGAAATAATAGACGTTCCATCATCACCAGGACGATTTGTTGTTTTGATTGAAGGTTGAGTGACTTTTTTCTTTGTTGTTTGTTTATTTGAATATTGTCTAGAATTGAAATCGAGAAATAATTTTAAAAATGCAAACAAAATATTACCGTTTGGCAAGTACAGTATGTGTTTTGATAGTTGGTAATTTTTGACAAATAACTGTTGCCGATCGATTACAAGGTATTTCATCGCAACGAATCGCTGGTACTACATTCGACATAAGATCGATATAACCACAACCGATCTGTTGAGTTTTCAAACGATTCTTATCACTGACAGATAGACTTGCTGACGAGAGAAGAGCATTATAACGTTCTTGAAACGTTTTTTCACATAGATCAAAAACAGCATTCGAATCAGGTATAGTTTCAGCTTGATTATTTGATAGATTGACTTGTACAACAGTTCGATTCGAAAGGTTATAAAAAACACCAACATGTGCATTTCCAGATGATTCATAAGATGGTCGACGTTGATATAATGAACGAATATATTGTAAAGTAACGGATTTTTCTGGTACGAATATCATTGCATTATCTTTTCGACATTCATCCTTTGCTTCATTCCAATCTATTTCATGATAAATAATTCGATAGCAAAAATCATCAATGAAATCATAATCACCATCGCATGTATATTCAAAAGGAATATCTGTTGAAATATCTTCGGGATTGTCTTGATTTATTGGTGGTACTAATGTAATTCGATTGTCTAAATGTTCGTCAACACAAACAGGCATCGCTGTTTTCGTTGAACAATCATTTGATTCAATAATACATCGTTCATGCACTTGTTCTTCATTGGATATATATTGAATAACTACACAATTTTGATCGATCGTATCCGATGAATTCACACATTGTTTTAATAAACGTTCGGATATACTATTCGGATTTGGTTTATCATTTGTTCGTTCAATCCAATAGTATCTCGTATCGTTGATATATTTAAATTTATAAAGTATAAGTAATTGTTGCATAAGACGTGTATATAAAATTGAATCAGGCAGAATATCTTGTATTTCAATGATTTCATTGATTTGTGCTAGTTTACTGCCAAGTGATTGACAATATTGTTGAGCTGCTTGTAATGTATTAACTTTAACAGAGAAATGACTGTACACGCATTGTTGATCATTTTCAGCTACTTCAAAACCATGTCGACATTCGGGTAAAAGTAAATATAATGAATAAATCATCGGATTATTTTTATAACCACATGAATAAAAATAATTACCACGACATGATTGAGTGCAATTCTTTGTTGTTAATATTTCAATATTATCGAAATCATTTTTAATTGGTTCATTCGTACATAAACAATAATCATGATTGATTAACGCGTATTTTTGTTGATATTTTGTACATAATGATAGACAATATCGTGGATGAAGATCATCACGATTCGTTATTCGAAATTGATAGAATGTTGACTGATTAAATGCATTAATAAGCATGCAACTATCGTAAACATAAGCTGGAAATGGTTCAGCCGGTGTACGAGCATAGGTAAATGTTCGACGAGAATCGAGAATTTGAAAAGCAACAATCGTATTCTCATCACCACAGAGTTCATGCGAATTGCCTGGACAAACATTTCCACATGAATCTTGTCGATGTTTATCAAATTGTACGGTAATATTCAATGCAGTACTAAATGCACTATTTAAACAATAACATTTATTCATATGTAAAATAGCTAATTTCGTTTGAAATTCTTGACAAACAGATAGACAAAATTCATGTGTTAAATCATGAGAAATTAATGTTGGTAGATCGAGTGAAGTCGGCTTTTTTAAACACATATATTGAAAATTTTGTACAATTAATGTATTCGTTTCACAAAGAACATGTCGAGGTGTCGAACAATTGCCCGGATCATTGACATCAATTCGTGGTCGTTCTTCTTCACTGATTACCGTTCGTGTAATATGTACACATGTTTGATTATCGTTTGGATTTGCACCACTGATTTGAAATTCATCGATAGAATCATGATTTTCATCGACTGTATTATTGTCATTCGATCCAATCAATGAGTCATCATAGAAAGTACCATGAAGATCAGATGTCGATGATGATGCTGTATCATCAGAATCTAGATTGCAAAACAAAAAGTGAGAGAAATATGATAGACGATTTATTTTAATTGAAAAGAAATTCAAATCTACCATGATCAGGATCAGTATCAAGTAGAAAAAAACCTAATCTTGCTTGCCATGTTGAAACATATTTAACAATTTCACCTTTCGGTGAATCATTTAACTGTTCGCCTGTATACAAATTTCCATTCTGATCGATGAGCCAAATTTTTGGTTTATCATTCGATTTATCCTTTTGATTCGATGATGCTTCGTTAATACAAGTAACTTTAGCTTCATCAAATGTCTTACGTTCTTCAGATATTCGATAACAACGTCCATTTAAATCAAACCAATTCGTTGGACAATATTTTACTTGTGGATTAACAGCAGTTATATGTGTTGAATTATCTTCCGGCATAAATTTATTAACTGCATCGGTTACACATAAACGATATGCATATCGATGTGAATATGATGTATAGGAACTTTCACGTAGGCAACGATTCTCAAGAATATATCGTGTATTTGTATTCCAACCGAATAGAGTCGAACGTGATTGAGAATTATAAGATCGCCATCTATCCGATACGGAATTTGTTGAACCAAGCTGACATCGCCATGAATAATCAATGACAACATCTTCATCAAAATCCACCGACACAACCGAATCATTTAATTGTAAACGACTGATTAGATTGAGAAAATCTAGCCATGTTATACTACCATCATATGTGAAGCTAACCGATGGTGGTGTACAAGAATTCCAGAAATTTTTATATGTATATACACATTTTTGTATTTCTTTCATATAAACATGATTAGCTGGACACGGACTATTGAGATCATGTATAGCCCAAGCTAGAGGATCTGTTTTTGAACCACAACGATATTGATTAACGGATTTTGAAGTTCCGTAAGTATTATTACAATAACTATCACAGGAACTATTCGATTTAATAGTTAAATAATGTGTTCGAGCAAAGTTTTGACTTGACCTTAAAGGCATAATACATAAACATGTATTTCCATTTCCATTGAAAGCTAAAAATGAAATGTTTATATTCGAGAAAGTTCATAAATAAATTATTTTTACCAATTGATTTTGTTGTTGCATTTTGATTTAAACATGCAGCTGCACATTTTTCTAAACGATTTAATGATGATGTTGGAACAATAATTTCAAAATTAACTTCATAGCTTTCATAAACTCCGTTTGTTTTCCATGATACACACGAAGAAAATTCGATTTGATAATCAAATAAATGTCCATGTAAACTATAGAATTTATCTTGAATATACGCTGAATACGTCATCGAGCCACCACACGTATGCGTCGATTGAACACTACGATCAACTGGTTGTGGACACGGTGACGCACAAAGTCCATCATTTTGTCGATTGTAATGCATTAAACCTCCGCCTGAACAACGACAAATTGTTTTCTGTAAATAGATTACCGGTGTATCACATAAACGAAAGCATAATGTTGGTTCCATGAATGAACTAGTGAAATATGTATCCATGAATACTTGTGTAAAACAGCCAGCATAACGATATGAACAATCAATAGATTGATTGAAAATGAGAAGAAGTAGAACGTATGTTAAAAGATGAGAAGACATCAAATATGAATATGAATTGTTTGAATGTGAGTGAGAGAAAAAAAGGAAAGAAAGTGAAGAAGCGAATTCAAGTGAAGACAAGTTGAAATCGGAGAATCATTGCAATTTATTTGATATCGAATTTAAAAGTGATAAAAATAGATACGTTTCTTAGTGTTTGATTTAATGATTAAATATGTATGCATGCATACATACATACATACATACATACACTACATGTATATTCAATCTAATATCTTATCTTTTTAACTTTGATTTTTTTTGTTTATTTTTCTAACGATATTTGAGAGTGAAAGACAGAGAGAGGAGAAAAGAAAAGAAACAACATAATAATTTATTTTGCTCGTCTACAAGATAGTTAGCTTTCATCAAGTTCTTCTAGTCAATATAATCAGCAAACCTAAGACGTATATACATATATATAATGCAAAAATAATATATTGCATGTAAACATCTTTCCTCGTAATTAACATCATGTCAGATATATAGGTCATACAGACAAATGATAAAAAAGATCAATTATGCATTAAAATCTTTAAATGTACTCTCAAGGACACATACGTAATAGAAATCATACGGTAGCTATACTGTTTGACTTTCGTTTTTTGAATAAGTTTTCTGTTTGCTGATGAATCGACACATATGTTCAGCCAGATTTCATACCTTTCAAATACTCATATAACTCGACATTGAAGCCTGTAATTTTCAATAAAAGAACTATATGATTTATTTACTGATTTCATATTTATATAACTTAATAGTTAAACGAGAGAGAAGAAAACAGAAAGCATTTATTTACATAATTATTCATCACGAACGAACTGAGAATCTTTACTTGAAAAAAGAAAAGAAAAGAAAAGAAATGATTGTCAAGTTCTTTATTTTTTTCAAGAATCAGTAAAAGAATACATTTCTATTACGGTGCAATTTATTTTTATTCACAAGAAAATATCTTGACACTCTGAGAAATTTTTACTTTGAATTTTGTTCTTTTCTTTCTTTCTTTTTCTTCAAATAAAACACATCACAGGTTCATTCCGACAGGCACAACGCAATCGGTTTTCTTTCTATTGACCTAATAAATAAATGATAAGAAGTCTTTTATATTTCAAATATAAACGAATATAAAAGTTACGTTTTTTTTTCTCTCTCTCTCTTCTTCTTATTCTTTCGATTGAAAATAATTGAAGCACTTTCATATTTTAACATCTGTTAGTCACATCAATTCTAGCTAATTGAACTGAATTTCCTGTTTTAGTGTGACATGCTTGTCCGATGATTTTATTTTTTCTTTTCATTGTATTTCGAAAAAAATATTTGCATAAAAAAAAACGTATTTGCACTTCGTTCTACGGTGACGATCAGGATCGTGTATGTAAAAAATCAACAAAAAAAAACTCTTATATGTTTTTTCGCAGTTTACTTTTTTTCGCTTCTTGCTTATTAATTTATATTCAATAGTTATTGAATTCATAAGAGAAAACAAAATATTCGAAATTGATTTATCTCTTGATAAATCTCTCGAGATTAGTAGTTCATTTTCTTTTCTTATTGAAAATGAAAGATTCTACAGACTGCAGAATTCTCTTTTGCTATTATTCGTTGTTCTTTTCTTTTCCATGTTTCAAAAGATGGCTCTAGTTTTCATAATCTCTTTTCATCTCCTCCTATCGATTGGTTAATTATGATTGTGTATTTTTTTTTCCTTTTCTCTTCTTCTTTCTTTTTTTTATCAGTTGGTAATATTTTTTTCTGTTCTGTTGTTTATTGCTGTTTGTTTTCTGCTTATTGTTCCCTTTTTTATTCCTTTTTAGAACGGACAAGAACAGATTGTCCGATCAATCACTTACTTACATAGATATATATCCGCAAATAAATAATCAATGACGACGTTATTATATCAATAAACAGATTCTTATTTGAAAAGTTCCGTCTTTTTTTATATGATTTATCAGTATTATGTCGACAATAGCACAATCTGTTGAAGTAAATTTCAATTTTGTCTTTGATCTAAAATAATAATAATGCCATTGAATTGTTAGGCTAATGGTGAACAAGCTGATGATGACGATATTGAGGGTGTTGATATTGGAAAAAAACATAAACTAGGCCATTTACGTGTTGATACTCAAGGCAATGTTACATTCAAACGTTTACCCATTACACAACTTGTCGAAGCTCTACAATTAGGTATACAATATACCGTTGGTGGTCTCCAAGCAAAAGCTGCACATGATGTACTCTATCAGGATTTTCTTACTGTTGAAATTATACATTTTCCCAAGTATGATCAACATATTGAGTTTAGTTATTTCGATTCATTTTTTTTCGTTTGAGTAGAGAAGGAACTAAAACCACGCCAGCTCATCGTTTTAATGATTTTACTATTCGTTCATATGCACCAGTTGCATTTCGACATTTTCGAGAATTATTTAATATCAAACCAGATGAATTTCTCTATTCAATATGTAAACCTCTACGAGAATTGAAAAATCCAGGTGCAAGCGGAAGTCTTTTTTATTTAACATCCGACGATGAATTTATTTTAAAAACAGTACAAAAGAAGGAGGCTGAATTTCTTAAATGTCTCCTTCCGGGCTATTATATGGTTTGATCTATATTTATTGTTTATTTTTAACTTTCATATCATTGATTGATTTTAGAATGTTACACAAAATCCTCGAACATTATTACCGAAATTTTTTGGTCTCTATTGTTATCAGGTAGATAGATCTTGAATGAATGAGTTCAAGCGTACTTTTTTTCTTTTCTTCTAATTAAAAAAAAAAAAACAAAATGAGAGTTGACACATCTATATCCCATCTAGGTGACAGAATTCCTATCCAGACATAAACAGAACGGTTCTGTAAGTGAGAAATTCAAACTATTTCGATTGAATGTGTGATAATATATAAAGAACTATTAATAGTTTGTTGGGTTGAACCAACTAATTTCTGTTCATCTTTGTTTGCTTCTCTTCTTTTATTCAATTGGGAATTTACTTTTAAAAGAAAGTAAATACAAGTAAACTGCTTCTTACGATTCTTTTTCTTTTCCTTTCGATTACACGCGCGTGTATTATTCTGCTAAACAATTGTTTGACTTTTTTGAAGCCAACAACGAGGAAAACTAACTGATTCGTTTTCGATTTAATAATTTTAGGGCGATAATAAAAATATTCGTATAACAGTGATGAATAATTTGATTCCGTCTCAGGTGTATATGCATGAAAAATATGATCTCAAAGGTTCAACATATAAACGACGAGCAAATAGTGCTGAAAGGAAAAAAGAGTCACCGACATGGAAAGATTTAGATTTTATGGAACGACATCCTGATGGATTTTTATTAGATATTGAAACTTATAATGCACTAGCTAAAACTGTACAACGAGACTGTCGAGTTTGTTTCTTTTCTTTTTTTGTTTGTATTCAATTTGAAGATTTTCTTCCAGGTTTTAGAAAGCTTTCGTATTATGGATTATTCATTTCTTATTGGAGTTCATCATGTTGATGCTTTAGCTGAATCTGGAGCAGTAATGACGAACTAATCTGTTCGAATAGATAATCCTATTGTATTTTGTTCTATTCTTAGGATCGAGCGACGGCAAATACATTTTCAACACCGAATGGTAAACTAAATGACCTAGAAAAGAAAAATTCAGATTAAAATTCGATCAATTTTCAGAGCAAACATCTGTCCAACCCAAACGTATGATGTATTCAACTCCCATGGATACGATTCAAGTCGAATTTGATGAGCATAATAAACCCGATGATCATCTTGTCAAGTACACACACAAAACAATTCGAATTTCATTTAAAATTCATCCGTTTGCTTCTTGTAGAACGGGTGGTATTCCAGCACGAACAGCGAGTGGTCAACGATTATTACTTTATGTAGGCATAATTGATATCTTGCAATCGTATCACATACGAAAGAAATTAGAACATACATTTAAATCTGTTCTCACTGATGGAGTAAGAAAAACTGAATGTTTTTGGCGATAGGAAATAATCGAATTGATTTTGTTTTTGTATTAGACTCAAATATCTGTAACCAATCCAAGTTTTTATTCGGAAAGATTTCAAAAATTTCTCTTTACAACTGTCTTCAGAAAAGCACCACGTAAGTATCGATATCCTACGAGAGAGAAACAAGTATTCACTCTATCTTTTCGGAGAATAGTAAATTCTTCTTCTCTTCGTAAGTCGAATTTCGATTTATCAAATTTCTCTCTTTGCGTGCATTTATGTGTTACTTCTCATTGCTTTTTCTTTTTCATCATCATATTACTAATCAACTAAAGACTACAAAAACAAAAAAAAACCATTTTCTTAGGTGATAACGCCAAAAAATTTCGTACAATTGCACTAATGGGTAAACAAAAAAAACCGTTGAAAGACACCTTATGTATTGTTGTGTTTCCCCTTTGATATTGTTTTTTTTTCTCTCCATAAACACCTGAGCATGTTTTTTCATCAACAAGGGTTATGCTGGGAAACAATGATGATTTTTATATATATTTGTGTGCGTGCGTAAAAATGCTTGCCTATTGGAAACCAAATCGAAACTGATTAATTCAATTATTTATTCATTCATTTTCTTTTTTCAGCCTTACGAGAATCTCCAGTTAAACGTCGATCACGATTGTCGAAAATGATGCCTCAATCAGATGTTGAAAAAGATATTCTTCCCACGCCAATTCTCATTCGAAATGATCGAATCGGTCTGCATACATCACCGCCAGAACGACGTTCATTCGAAGTATCTCCATTACACTCACATCAATCTGATACGAAGTAATTCAAACACAACAAACACGAAAATCATATCTTCTTTCTTTCTTTTTCCTAATATAGTTCACCGAAAATCGAACGAAATCGTAGTCAAGCATCTTCGTATATCAATCATGCTGGTTCAAATTCAAGTTCAGGAACTCGACCAAACAGTCAAATTGCAACATCATCCTATTATTCGTCTTCGCCATCAACCTACCGAAATCCACGTGTATCAAAACTTGATTCCGATCAAACAAAACATGATAGTTCAACAACAATCTACTCAAGTTCTCATCAATCTGATTCATTATACAGTGCGCCAACACGAACGAATTCATCACGAATTGTAACAACGTCATTTAATAATCGAATGAAAACTATGTATAGTCCAACGTGTACGAGAAAAATTCTCATGACACCACCGATGAAAACCGACGAGAATGAAGATAATGAACCACGTCAGATTCTATTACCTATTGGAGGAGGTCTTATTGGTAAACTAGCAACTTCAACGACGAGTTTATCCTATCGTAAAATCTCATTTTTATATTCGATTATGTCGACTCTCGCGTTTTGCGTTTCTTAGGAAGTAGCAATTCAATTGATCAATCTCCAGTTCATCGACAATATCGTAATCCATCAACAAGTGGTATTAACGATGACACGGTATGTATCTCGATTAGTATGATGCAATCTTTTTCATTTTTCTCTATTCTCCAGACAAGTCCGCATATTATTCGGGTAAAATAGAAAAAAAAACAACAATTGATTAACTTCTTTCACACTAATTTAACTAAAACAAATGTTTGCTAAATATCTTTGTCACATATTTGTCTCTTGTCTGATTAGAATTTTTCAAAACATAACAACAACAAAAATCTTACATTTCTTCGAGATTTCAATGATAATTTTCATTTTATTTTTTCTATTTAGACGAAATTTTAACACGACAACAACATTCCTTATCAAATAACAAATAAAATAATCGACGAAAGGTTTTTAATCGTATCGATTGACCTTTTACATTCATTTTTCTCTCTCTTTTTTTTTCTTCTCAATGTGTATATACTTATCTATCCGATTTCAATGTGTTCGTCAGTCATGTATTGCAACAAAAAAGCTACACTAAATTAAAATAAGAAAAAAAACAAATTAATGATATTTCGCTTCCCTCCCTTTCTCTCTCTCTCTCTCTCTCTCATTTTGACCTTTTTATCCCCGGTGTTTTTGTATTTCGAATGATCAGTTTATTTCCTAAATGCGATAAATAAACTTCATGCATGCTATATATTATCTATACAATTGGTTTCTTCTTCTTCTTTTTCCTGTTCAATAGACGCATTTCTTTTCCTCTTGTTTGTATTTGTTTGTCATTGTATTTTTATTTGAGTATTACACATTCATTCATATGCACACACACACACACACACACTATTTTAAATGTAAAGGTTTCTTCCTCTCGTTTTTTTTCTTACCGACAAAATAAAAATTTTACATTAACAAAAAAAAATATATACATATTCGTGTTTAGTCTAGGAAAATGACGAACAATCTTTTTTTGTAGATGAATTGATCGAACAAAATTAATATCTCACCAATCCGGGTAAAGAAAAAAATCAATTGACTTACTCGAAACGTATATTTATGAGGCAAAAAGAAATCTCTCGGTTCTTTTGTATTTATAGAAGATTGTCTTGATTACTTTAGACAGCGAACATAAAAAAGGATTAATTTTCTTTCACCTTGACCTTCGAAAATTGACAATAAGTTAACAAATCGATTCTTAAGGCGTATCATTATTCATCATACATTGAAGAACGAGAAAAAGAAGCGCAAGGCGTAGGAAAAAGAGGAGGAGAAAAACAGAATGTTTTATTCCTTCGTATGTATGCTTATGCACACAGATTCGATCTGATTGTATATAGATTATATATATACTTACAATGAGCATGTTGACCAAGCTCAACGGCTTTTTCTCTCGGTTAGTTTTGACTTACTATTTACTATAAAAATAGACGAACAACCAACGAAAGAAAGGAGAAAAGAAAAAGAAGACTCCAATGAGAAGAAAAAAAAAGCAGAAAAACCAACAAAAATCTTCCCACATTTCCGACAATTTTCTTTCTGCTTCAACGAGAGAGAAACAAGCCGATTAGCACAATAATCTTCTTAGATGTCAAACGACTAGTTTTTTTTCTTTTTCTTTTTCTTCTTCTTCTTTCTCTTTTATATATTCACTGATTTTTAGAAGCATATCTTTGTCGTTGGCTTCGAATACATGACGACTACGGAACAACGAACATCTCCGACGACTGTTTCATGTGTGTCATCAAACGTTGGTTCAATTCAAGATTATCTTTTTTCAACAGCACAACATTCCAGAAAATCTTCATCATCGAACATTCCATCGGATGATTTACAACGATTATCGAATCTGCCACAGATTGTTATTCATACGACAAGTGAACAATGTCTAGACGTTAATCAAACATCTCCTACTATGATTACCAATCAAACATCAGTAAGCAAGAAAACAAAAATCCTTCGAAATAAAACACAAAAAAAAACAACTAATTATGTATCTTGTTTTTTTTGTCTCAAAAGGCATCTGAGAATGATAATGAACCATTGAGTGCAGGAAATAAAGAAAAACTTGGCCATCGTCGTGTTGATGAAGCCGGAACAGTGACATATAAACGTGTCACTGTTGATGATCTCATGAGATCTCTTCAAATAGGCCTTAATTACGTCCTCGGTAAACATCATCATCCACAGCGTCAAGTTCTTCTTCAAGATTTTCAACAAATTGAATATCAGGATTTTCCTCCGTAAATGAATTATTAGTTTTTGTTGTTGTTGTTATTATTTCCTGTGATTTTTTTTTTCAGACATGGATCAAAATCAACACCAATGCATTCCTATGCTGAATTTCGTTTGAAAACTTATGCACCAACAGCATTTCGTTTCTTTCGAAATGCATTCGGTGTTGATCCATCATCATTTATGGTAAGTACGTTAAAAATTAGACCAAAAAACAAAACAAAACAGAATTTCTCATACTTATATATGTATATTTATTCAAAGAAATTAACAGTCGATAGTATCATTTTACATGTTGTTCGACAAAACAAATGTCTATGAATTTTTGTGTTTTTTTTTTGTTTTCTAGTTATCACTCTGTGCTAAAGATCTTAGTGAATTGCCTAATCCAGGTGCAAGTGGTTCGATATTTTATATTACATCTGATGATACATATATTATAAAAACAGTTTCGAAAAAAGAAGCTCGATTTCTACTCAGTCTTTTGCCTGCTTATTATATGAATCTAACACAAAATCCGTTTACTTTATTGCCGAAATTTTTCGGTTTATATTGTTATCAAAGTGCAAATAAAAATATTCGTTTTGTTATTATGAATAATTTAATTCCGACGAATGTACATTTACATGAAAAATACGATCTCAAAGGTTCGATTTACAAACGAAAAGCATCGGAAGAAGAAAGAAAAAAAGATTTGCCAACATTGAAAGATAATGATTTTAAATCATTACATCAGTCCGGTTTAATACTTGAACCATTTTTCTATGATCAATTAGTTCAAACAATTGAAGATGACGTTCGAGTAAAGAAAAAAAAATAAGAACAAAATTTTATTCTTTAATATAAAATCGTCTTCTTAGGTTCTTGGAAGTTTCGATATTATGGATTATTCGCTTCTATTAGCTGTTCATAATATAACTGAAGAAATGAAATGTACACAAAAATTACCAAATCTATCTTCATCACCATCAATCAATAAACATAAACCTTCCTCGGATATCAATCTTCCAACATCGACAACATTGAGTATTCATGAAGATATTCGAACAACTGTATCAACTGATTCGGGTATTGCAATGACAAATGTTTCGAATTTGCCAACATATATTCAATATTTACGTGTGATTGAATTTATTCGTGCACAACAAGTACCATCGATACGAACATCATCGATATCGAATGTTGAAAATCATCTATCTGATAATACATCTCAACAACAACAACAACAAGCACAGGATAATGTTGAAATAACAAGCATGAAAACATTTCGAGTTGATTTATCTCCTAATCTTAATCGTAATGAATCATTAATTAATGATAATCAATCAATTATCTATCGAAATAGTAAAAGTTCTATAAATCAATCGGAACTTCCGTCACCAACGTTTCAACCTACACAAGGACTTATCGGTGGTGATGTTTGGTATAATCGACAAAATCTGTCACGTTTAGCTATGTAAGAACAAAAAACAAACGTATACAAGTTCTTCGATAATATTTTTTATCGTTTGTTTTGTCTATAGGGCTGGCATACCAGCTGTAAATAGAAATGGTGATCTATTGTTATTATATGTTGGTATTATTGATATACTACAAAATTATCGTTTAAGAAAAAAACTTGAACATGCTTTTAAATCAACATTAGTAACTCGAGTAATGATCTCATTTGTTTGATTATTTGAAGAAGAAAAAAAGCTTTATTTGTTAAAAGGAGGAAATATCTGTTTGTAATCCAAGTCATTATGGTGATCGTTTTGTCAGATTTCTTTCGCATAAAGTATTTCGTAAAGGTTAATCAGTCAACAACTATCGACTATCAATTAACAAACTGCATCATTCTTTTTTTCTAGGGGGTCCTAAAGGCAATACATTACTGTCGGATACTCTGTCAAATACAGATCGAATTACTCTACATAGTAGTAGGTAAGACAAGATTCGATCGGATTTTGATTTCTTCATTTGCTTATATCGATTTTATTGTTTAGATTACTAAATGCGTCATCATCCTATCGTTCTCAAACGAGTGATGATGATGATAATTCATCTATAATTATTAATAAAAATAATTTACATAGTACAAAATCATGATTTCGAAATAAACAAACTCGACAATGTGTTTCTTTTTTCTCCTCGGTCTTTCTCTAAACATGTACGGACTTCTTTTGATCTCGTCAAAATTGCTTTCAGTTTTGCTTGTTTTCTCTTTGTCTCTATCTCATTGAAACACCTACGAATCAATCATACATGCATACATTGTTGACGATCTCTGGTGAATTGTGTGTGTTTTCTCTCTTTTATGTTGTCTATCGATGCTAAACAAACGTATGTGTTTGTTTTTTTTACACAGTCACATGTATATTTTCTAATCTTGATTTAAAATAATTAATAATAATAATAATAATAATAATAATAATAATGAGAACAAAAAAAGAACAAAGTCAAATAATTACAAATAAACCAAAATGACATACGAAGTTCTCTTCGATTTGTTTTTGTAGATTGATCGATTTGGATGATTTTATAAGGTATGTTTAGTATATCCATTGAGAACATTTTTAGATATGAAATTCAGATAAAGAAAGTTATCTTTCGTTGAATAAAATTTCTTTTCTTTTCTCACAGCTAAAAAAAAATTGTCATGGATAATCGAGACTTTTGGCCATACTTGCGTGTGGCTAAATTGGTAATTAATTTCCTCCGTAGAAAAGAAAATCTATTCTGTCTTATATAGCCCGATTTCAATCCATCGTTTGTAACATCATCATCATCATCATCATCGATACCATCACGACCACCATCATTTCTCTCTTGGTTATTTCAACAAATTCGTTTTATCTATCGTTTTTTTTATATAAATTTACATGATCTCATTTTATCATCGCTGTTTGGTTGTTTAACATTGAATGAAAAACTTTATGTTGCTATACATGAAAATGATATATTTAAAGCTCGACAATTATTATCGCATGGTGCTTCGCCATCCTATATACCCTTTGATAATAAATCGATATTTTCACATCTATTAAAAAGTAATAATAAATTTAAGAATTATTATGTCGAACAAAATATCATCGAATCGATAATGGCTTGTGATAGCATGTTGTATATGGCTGTATCGAATAATAACTATCGTTTAATTAAAGAATTAGTTAAATATCATGATTATGGTCTTAGTGGACAGCATACTGAAGTTGTTTCATTATGTTTAGCAGTTAAACGTGGATATACGAATATTGTTGAATATTTGATTAATCATGGACATATTAATCCAAATGATTGTGTGCAATCTGCTTGTAAACATTGTAAAACATATTCCAATGATCATCAGCGTTATCAATTTCCTCTCTATCGTAAAATTAAAAACTTCTCTTTTTCTCCGATTTAATTTGGAATAATATTTAGATGCTTGCCGAGAAAATCATTTTCAACTAGTAAAATATCTCATTGAAAGCAAATATTGTGATATTAATCAATTAACAACATCCTATGAAACATGTCTACATGGTACTATTCTTGGTGCTATTGAAAATCGTTTTGATTCATCAATGAAAAATCAACAACGTTATTCAATTGTTAAATATCTTCTTTCTCTATCCAATTGTAATTTCAATCTTGGCCTTAATCCTTTATGTATTAGTCTAGCACATGACAATTTCTTTGATTATACAAGTTTATTAATTCAATCGAACTGTTATGTCAATCGTTTAGGTTGGAATCGTTTTGAAACTTGTTCGAAATCATCTAATTATTTACTTTATTCAATCGATCATCCATTGAATATATGTTTACGACGTTTATGTCAAACAAAGGAAAATACAATTATTGTTGATCATTCATTTCATAAAGAACATGCATTAGCACTCATCAATCATGGTTCAAATATTTATGCAATGTATGAATACGGACCGAATTATCCATTTCTATTAGCCGTACAAACAGGTGAATTGAATTTAGTTAAAGCAATACTTAAACAAACACAATGGGATATTCAATTGAATATTATGGAACCATTAATAGTTGCTTGTACGAAAACTTATCATGAAATTGTCAAGATTCTTATTGAATTTGGTTTCAATCCAAATACAATTACAATCGATCGAGATTATTCGAAATTATCTAATTCAAATTCATTAGAATTGAATTCATCGAATTTTCTTAACTATATCGATACTTATTGTGCATCTCCCATTGAACCAGCAAATTCATGTTTACATAGTAATCATGGTCAACAAATCACACCCTTTCTTGCTCTATGTCGTATGTCAACATGGATATTTCATCCGGATAAATATTGTTCAACTATGCAAACATTCGAAAATCTTATTAGTTTACATGATATTGATTTTTCACTTCAACCGAATCGTCTTGGATTTTATTTCAGTTTAATTCATGAACATTATCCATTTATTTATTATTGTTTACAACAATTTTGTCCAATTTATTTACCATATAATACAATTAGTTTTACACAAAATTCAATGCAAAATCATTTTAATTTTACTTTATTTCATATTGTATCTGTTTGTTGCCGTTTAACAGATAATATTCGTCAACGACGAATGCTTTTTGATTTATATGCTAAAGCTGTTCTTCGTATTCATACATATGATCGAATAGCATCAATGAAAAATGTTTTTGCTTATATTAAACTTTGGTTAGCCGATGACGATTTTATTCTTGATCCAATTCTTTACGAACATATCATGTCATTGCCTTATGTTAATGATATTCTCGAAACGTATGACCAACAAATATTACGTTCATCATTTGGCATCTATTATCAACGTATAATCGAACGAAAACTTCGTTTAAGATCAATGGATTCACTGAAACATATTTGTCGTTTGAAACTTCGTCGTTTTAGTCAAGTCTCTTGTGAACATCAGCAAGTCAATCTTTTGAAGATCTTTTCTCATATCAATTATCTTCCGAAAACATTACAGTGCTATTTATTTTATACTGATCATCTTTCGAAGAATTTCGTCAATCATTTAATTAATAAAACGTCTTGGAATGACATAGCTTGGATGTGATGACAGATTTTTTTTTCGTTTTTCTTGTTTTGAATAATAAACTCAAACAGTAATTGTATATAATTTGTTTTGTAGATTTAATTGAATTAATCGATAAAAGAGAAAAAAAACAATGACGACGTCTATGTCACCATGTACTATTGAAAAAGATGTTATTGATGCTATGAAAAAATTTCGTCGACAATCAAATAAAGCAACAATGGCTATATTATGTGAGTGATATTTCGAATGACAAAAAAATCGATTTCATTTTTGAATTCTTCTAAAGTACGTTGTGATATGAAAACAAATCAAGTCGTGATCGACAAAGAATTGAAAGTAATCGAAATTCAGAATTTAATCATTAAAAAACAAAAGAAAAATTATATCATATTTCTATAGGATATTAGCGTTGAAGAATTAATTGATGAATTACCAAGTCGTGAACCACGTTTTATTCTACATAGTCACGAATTAAAACATGCCGATGGTCGAATTCAATATCCATTGAATTTCATTTTATACATTCCCGATGGTTGTGGTACAAACAATCGTTTTACCTATGCATCGACAGCTAATGCTGTCTCGGCTGCATCTGGCATAACACGTGTATGTAAAACAATCTCAGCCTTTTGTACTTTTGTTTTGAAAACTAATTAATCTTTCGGCTTTTAAGATTATTGAATTGCGTGAAGACATATCACCTGAATGGCTTACAACGCAATTACAAAAGACTTATTAATATTCCAAAATGATTTTCTTCTTAACAAAAACAATTTGATTACAAAAGTTAATTATGTCATATTTTTTTTTCGCTACAATGTAATTCTTTTTCTTTTCTGTCTGATAAACATCTTATTCCTGTAATTGACACGTGAATTTATTTGTTATGAATTTGATAAAAAAAAAACGAAAGAAAGAAATAAAATCACCAGATTATCCAATGATCTAAATAGGAAGCTAATGGTAAAAGATGTTCGTTATATTTATTCGTTTGAATAACACAGCAATCGACAGCACTAAGATTTCGATCGATTTCGAATTGTTCATCAATAGTTATTTGTGAGTCCGAACTGAAATCAACTCGTTCGATCATTTTTGTTGGCTCGCCATTTTCCGCATTATGTCCTCCGATAACATACAAGGAGTTACCTAGTAAAGAAAAACATCAATTAAATCATGAGATAGCAGTTTTTTTTGTCAAAAATTGATATTTAATTAATCATTTTTTATCTGTTCGTTCTTTTTTTGCACCGGTCATTTGATAAAGAAATTGTTTGATGTGTGTGTGAATGCAGACATATGCAAAATAATGTTTATCTAATAGTGAAAATGAGTCAATTTTTCAAATTTTGCCTTATCATAAAACGAAAAAAATTATTCGCATAACTAATTTAATAATCATGTTAAACGCGACTATTGATACGAAGAAAAATCTCGGCCTACGCATTCCAACATTTTTTATTTTTATCGCCGAAAGAAAACCAGCTGCGTCAAATAAAAACGCCCGAGTATTTCTTTCCTTTTTTTAGCATAAGTAAATAGTTAACGCATGATATAGCATTAGAAAAAGAAAATATCCAAAACGGAACTCTCGTTACCTAATTGAAAATATCCACAGTCTGTACGTGGGTGTTGAAATCGAGTCTGATATTCTTCCCATTGAGGTTGATTCTCTATGGATTGATTACTAACACGTACGATTGTCTGAATATTTTCTGCTGAATCACCATTTTTCTGACAGCCTTCATTAATAAAATAGAAGTTTTCTGACAATCATGAACTTTTTTTTTTACTATGACATACCGCCAAAAAGAAGAATATTTTTATTTAACATTGTTAAACAATGTTGTTGCCGAGGATCAGGTAAGGTTGAATTCATTAACGAACGTTTCCATTCATTTGGCCGTGGATCAACAATACTAAATAAACGAAGATAAAAAACAAACAAAGAATTTTCTTCTCACACTAATTCGTCCGTTGATTGAGCTTCGAGTGACGAACTCGAACCTCCACATGACCACAAACTGCCATTGATAATATTCGTTGCATGATTTCGACGAGGTTTTGGTAATAAACCGACTTCTTTCCAACGATCAGTTACTGGATCGTAGGCTTCAACAGCTTGAATGATCGCACCTTTAAGACCTTCGCCACCGATAACATAGATTTTCGAATCGAAAGTTGTAACAGCAAAATTAATTCTAAACACAAACTAAAATTAAAAAAACAAGAGAAAGAAATCGAGCTTTGACTTGACTACCGTGGTGCTTTCATCGAATCACATGTTCGCCAAAAATCGATTTCAGCATCGTATTTAAAAACAGCATTCGATAATCGACCGGTTGATGCATATCGACCACCGATAATATAAACTGCATTGTTAACTGAAATCGCTCTGCAATAAAATCAAAAATCTTTCAGCTTTCTCTCTCTCTCTCTCTCTCTCTGGAACTACCTGTAATCAACGAGATCACGTAGAAAATAAAACGTTGTCGATAACAACGTTGGATAGATTCGTTCATCGCGATTAGCCATTAAATACGGCACATCGCATGACGGTTGATTTCGAGAAAATAACAAAATAAATGTGATTTTCTCGTCATTATTCGTTTGTGGTCGAGATATCATCATAAACGACGTTCAAACTAACATACAATACGAAAACTTTTTTTGGACGGTTTCTTTTTCTTCTCGTTTCTAGTAGTACTCAAACAGACAACTTTCTTTTTTTTTCTTCTTCTTCGTCGTCGACGTCTCGGTCGTTTAAATGCATGTGGTTTCGAATAACAACAACAACAAACAGCAAACAATCAAGACATTGAAATAGATTTTTTTTTAAAACACTCGATTTGCTTTTCTATGATCGATGGTTACCAACCAGTGACTTGCCAATCAAACGTTTTCATTCATCAGTGGATAGTTTTGTTTTAAAACAAAAATTACATTGAAAAATTTTCTTTCTAATTAAATCAAAAAGATGCATTCAAGTTTTTTTTGCTAATTGAACCGAGTCGTTAGGTGAAAGAGGGTGAAAAAGCATTGATAATTGCTCGAGAGAAAAGAAACGAGACGAGAGAAAGAAGTGGGCAAAAAAAAACAGAACATGAGTCAAATAATAATTTCTCCAGTTTTATATTAGCCCATTTTGCCTTTTTCTTTGCATCAGCCCTTGCCTGTCATTTTTACGACTGAATATATATCGTATATAGAAGGAAAAGAGCGAACATTACTACATATTTTTAACATTCTTTGATACCATCATCATCATCATCCTGTTTAACGAAATCATTTCAAAATTTGTACTGGAGTACATCGAGCAAGAACTCAAAAAACAAAATTTTATATTTCAACATCGAAAACAAAAGAAGCCAAAGGTATCTATGACGTCAGATCTCGTTTTGTATGCTTTTTGATAATTGATGATTGTGTGATAAAAGCTTAAGATTAAATTCTCGTTCGTCGTCTTTCTTTTTCATAATGAGAGTAGAGTTTTTTTTTTCGTGCAAACGTCCGCGAAGAACATATGGTGCTAAATATACTCGAGGAAGAGAAAGAACATAGCCCTTTCAGATGTGTTTCTATTTCTAATGATTGTAAGAGGTCGATTTGACCATAAAAATCGATACTTTTCCGTGAGATGTGGATTGATTTTATTTCTTTTTTATTATCATCATTATTTTCGTGCGAATCCGATATATATTACCTGTTTTTACTCATCCACTCTTTTTTGTCGTATCTTGTTCCAAAACGACAGATGCTGTTTATCGGCATTTTTTTTTTCTTCGTTATCTGACAAAAAAAAACTTTAACTATATATACACATACAGCTAGCACAGCGATACTCATCTTTAATAAGAAAAAAGTAAGTAGCCATAGAAAAGCTAAAAAACGAAATAAAAAAAACATATAGGTCGCAAGTACACAATCGTCATAGCTTTCTTTTTCGCGCTACGCAACTGTCAAATATGATGCGAATCGTATATAGTTTTTGATTAAAATTTGCAATTAGTGAGAGTCATTAAGTCAGATGAGAAATTATGAGATCGTTGATCGTTGTTTTTTTCCTTTAATGATGTCATATTAAATATGAATATTATGCTCGACATGCTCCTGTGACATCTATCGATGAAATTGATATAGTCTTTGTTTTTTTTTGTTGTTGTTGTTGTTGTTTCTCCTGAAATCATGCTTTGTTTTCTAATCGAGGAAATCATTTCGATTGACCTTCAGTCAGTTTTAAGATATAATTAAATCTAGAAGAAGAAGAAAGAAAACAACAACAAACGCATCGTATTAAATAAATAATCGATATTAATCAGTTTCTTTTCGCGTCTTCAATGATGTAAGAATTATTACGACATACGAACGAGAAATTTCTATTTGCTATATTTTAGGTATGAATCAATTTCCTCGCGAATATCTTGCTGAAAAAACATTGAATACAATATCATCTATGGATAATACACCGATCTCACATTGTTCAACAAATGATAGACGTTTATCATTAACAAAAGCCTATAGTTGTTCGGATACACGATCCGTAAATTATAGCGCGGATTGTCTATTTATGAATCCGAGACAATTCATTGATTATATATCGAAACATGAATTAAAAACTGTACCAATTGTTGATTGTCGTTCACAGATTGATTTCAGTATGGAACATCTGTGTTCAGCATATAATATTAATTGTCGAGCTAAATTAATGGCAAGAAAACTATTGAGCAAACGTTTGGATGAAATCGAACCGAATCTAACAAATCTATTTCAACATTCAGAAATTCTTATACTCTATGATCAATCGACAGATGTACATACAGAAGACAAACTACGGACACTACCGATTAATCTCGTTGTTCAAGCAGCGAAAAAATCGAATAAAAAAGTTCATATTATTCAAGGTAATCAGATAGAAAATTTACAAACAAGAAATATTCAGTCCTTTGTGAATTATATATATATGATTAGGAGGTTTCGATGCAATTAAAAGTCAGTATCCACATTTGATTGAATGTGCAATTGAAATACCGAAAGACAAATTCGATCAAGAACAGCCTCCGCCATCACCTGACGCTGTCGATAAGGAAAATTTCACTATGACAGAAATTCTTCCGCGTATATTCGTCGGTATGTGATTAAAAAAAAATCCTAAGACACTGTGAAACAAGAAAATGTTTCATTCTTTAATCAATAAAAGGAAATACACATGACGCACAAAATCTTGATCGATTGACTCAACATGGTATAACACATATTATTAATTCGACGCCTGATTTGCCTTCTTCGTGGGAAAAGAAATGTCAATATTTACGTATTGATATATTCGACTTGCCCTCGCAGAATATTCGCAAATATTTCGATATGACTTATCAGTTTATTGGTTTGTTCTTTTTTTTTTAGTTAAAAACATATCTAAAAGTACGTTCTTCGTATGACAATTTTAGAGGACGCTCTATGTACAAAAACAAATAAAGTTCTTGTTCATTGTTCGGCTGGCATAAGTCGTAGTCCAACATTGGTACTTGCTTATATGATTAAGAAAAAGAAAATCAAATTAGATGAAGCATTTCAAACAATGCGACAATTACGAACAATTGTTGATCCAAATATTAGTTTTATACTTCAATTACGTGAATGGGAAAAGAAATGTTTAGAAACAACAGAAACAACAGGTACCTATTGTGGTTCAACATCAAAAACTAAAGCTGAAAATCAAACACATTCCGATTCAGCTATTGTTGTTAATTAGTATTCTCAAAACAAAAAAAAACGAGCATTTTTCTCTTTCGAAAAAACTATAACAACAATATTTGTGTATGTATATATATATCTATTATGTTGTGTCAAGAATATTACAAATTCGATTATTTTCTTTGATTTTTTATTTAATTTTATCGTTTACGTAATTGAATTGAATCAAAATTCAAAGAAAAATCAAGACTTACGTTCATCAGTTGCTTCCATATTATGTGTTTTTAAAAAAAAAAGAATATTTCGTTTTGTGTGTCTGTCTTCTTTGTTCGAGTCGATCAGTTATTGATGAAATCAAGTTTCTGTTTTCGATTTCTCTTCATTTTGTGCCTTGATTTCGAAACATTTCTTTCCTATCTCTTACGGTACGCTTATTCGATCCCTCTGAACAATATTATTCATTCGTGTTTTTTTTGTCTTCTTCTTCTTCTTCGTTCATTTGTGTATGGAAATAAAAAGTAAAAGACGAAACCTTTTTTTTCTTCGTATTTCGAAATACGATTTTAATACTGATCGATCGATTAGAGAGAAAAATTTCATTTTCTCATATGTTAACGGTTATTTATACAAAAATGTTGAAGGCTAAACAAGACTACACACAATCAATGCTTATTGGTCTCGCTATTTGATAAATTCAATTCATCGAAAGTGCGCATTTTGATATACGAACGAATACGTATGATAAATGTAACTGGTTGTCTCGGTTAAGTTGAATTTCATTTGGTTAAAGTCTTTTTCGAGGGACATTCGAAAGCAGTCAGTCGAGCGTGTCCATGAGACAAACGAAACGAAACGAATGAATACAGATGCTCTCGTTACTTTACAAATAAGAAGCCACTCTTCTTCTTCTTCTTCTTTACCAATATGATGATCGCATATCTATCTACCTTTTTCGTTCTTACTCTTCACTTTTCTTCTCCTTCTCAATAAACATACTGATCTATTCGATTAAATCGCTCGTTATTCTCATTGTCATATTCATTCAGTTTGTCGGCGTTTTTATTATTTGTTATTATCGCATATTTCGACTGAATAGGCATGTACATTTTATTTCTTCAATAGTACGAATCTATTATCATGTCGAATGTACATTACAATACTGTTCCACAAACAAATCAATATAATTATCATCAATATCATAATCATCATCATCGCCATCGTCACCAACAACAACCACAAGTTGTATCTCCAACGGGCACAGTATCGAATATTTCAACCTATTCAAGTCATTACTCATCCATAACACAATCATCCGCTTATTTTCTTGATCGTTTTGATCTTGATAATTATACGACACAAACATTAAAACAAACTGTAGAAAATATTTTATCGAAAAACAAATCAAAAGGTTAATATCTAATTATCAACCATTTTCATTCACCTGGCTTTGTATTTTTTCGTTCATTTAGGTTTAAAGGTGAAATTATCCTTACCAGCTGATGGTTTGATTATCGATAATCTTATTGATCCAAATCAATCGTGGATATTTAAAACATCGGAATTATTATACTTTTGGCGAGATCCTTATTATTTAGATATCATTGCTATTATAACAAAGAATCGTTCGCGAACCTCTCGTCCGTATTTAGCATCGATATTTCGTTTACGTGGTAATGAATCAGCACAAAATTTTCTTCAACAAGCTCAAACATTCTTTTCAAATCTTTCGACAACGAAATCAATTCGTACACAATCATCGGATAAACTTCTTCGAAATGAAATTTCAACGAAATCAAAAACATTACCAATTGCCAATAAACCATCGGAAACAACAAGTATTCGTCGTGTAACACGAGCTGAATTCGATCCAGGCAAGACGCCTGTTGCAATCAATCATCGAACATTGAGCGAAACAGCATCATCAATTGATTCGACTCGTGAAGTGATTTCATATACGAAGAAAATGACAAATAATAATGATGATGATGATAAATTAACGATAGCAAGCAATCAAATATCTCTCGATCAAGTTAGTGAATTGATGCACGAATTGAAAAATCTACGAAATGAAATTACAGCATTGAAACTCGAAAGAAAAATGCCGATTTCAACACGTACAATAAGTACAAGTCCATTGTTAATGTATGCAGAGAGAAGTAATCAAACGAATGATTCATTAGTAACGACGACAGCAACGTCGGAATCCGATAGAGACGCTGAAACACAAACAGATTTTAGTTTAATTAGTCATCAACGAAAGCAAATCACAAGAAAAAATAAGAAAACTATGATTGGTTCAAGTGGTATTTCATCGATGATTAGAAATCAAAAAGGACAACGAACAATTTCCAATAGTTCATCGACGACAATCTCCGATCATGAAGGTCAATTGTTATCTGATGAAAAAAAAAGTCTAAATATTGACGATTTGTTTTCGTTTTTTGTAGATGATTCATCAGATCGATCTTCTCGAACAAATCACTCATCATCCGAGACTATTTCTCTTCAAGTATCCGAACATGTTCAACCGACGATTCTCTCCGCACCACCTCGACCTAATATAGTTCAACGGCGGATTTCAAACGAAGAAGATCTCGTTACAACCGATAAAGAAATATCATCGAAATTTCTTTCACCAGTAACTCCTTCTTCGAATCTTCTTTCAACAGGAGGAACAAACAATAATGTTCATCCTCCTTCTTCTCTTCCTCCTACCGAACATATCTACGAAAATATTCCGATTTTAATTCAATCGAATACCAATCGAGATCCGATTTATTCCGTTCCAATTATTAAATCTGACGAATCAAAATCATCATCAGCAGATGATTATGTTTATTATACAATTAATAATTCCACTGAATCTCAACAAAATTCATCGAATTCTCCTCCAACAATGGACAATTCAACGCCAATCGATCCTTCGAAAATGATCATTCAACAACAACAAAAACCTCAAATCGTTTCGACAGGTCGTCATCGTAATCAGCCAATATACTTTGCTAATCATCTCACTAATCCAATGTTCAATATCGATAAACAATTATTAATCAATACAATTGCAAATCAATTCGGCGTTGATTTACATTCGCCTCAATTACAAGAACTCATTACGAATCAACATCTATTCGTTGCAAGTAAACGTACATTTGCCAATATGATTTGGCAAATGACACCTGATGAAGAAACAGCTCTGTATTCGGCAATCGAAGGTGCAAATCAGATTCTTGTCGATTCAAATGATTCGAACAATTCAATAGCAAGACCAATATTAAAACTAGCAAAAAATCTACCATCATCGAAACGACGAAGTATCACTTGGGATAATACTTTAGAATAGGAGTTCAATGTTCTTTGTACATCTCGATCTTTTTTTGTTATATTGTTATTTTTCTTGAAAAATCAACAGTTTTTATTCTTTAATGACGATAAATCAAAGTGTTGTTGTCATAATACCAGTAGTTTGTACAGCTAATTGATGTGTTTGGTGTGACTGAAACAGACGAGAACGAAGCATGAAATATTCATGTATGTATGCATTTTAATTTACCGTGTATAGTAATTTGTACAGTTCAATAGATGCACTTCGATAGCTATTTCGTCGAATAATCAAAACACATGACGATAGACTAAAGAATGAGAAGAGACAAAAAACGATATAATTAATGTACAACTCTCTATTACATTAAAAGTAAAATCAATGGTATGACAACGACTGCACTCGTGATTTTTAGAAGAAGTTTAACGAGAATTTGATCGTGAATTTGAAGAAATAAATTTCGTATTGAATAGTACATGTAGTAATCCGGTTCGTTGCTATACAAACGAAATGGACTGCAGCCACGTGATGGTCGAAAACTATAATTAACACAATAGGTCACGAGTCTTTTTGTTTAAAAAGTTGATAAACTTACGATGTCGACAGAAAAGCAATGGGTAAAAGTGCCCAAACAAATGAAAAAAGTAGAACAGCCGTGAATATATATCGAGTACGAGCTGGACTCAAATCAAATTCAGATCGTTTACGAAAAAATCTCAAGTTGAGCTATAATACAAAAAAGCGAATTAAAAAGAAAAGAATAAAATAAAACATACTAATTTCACGGCAAATATAACGAGATTTTTTACAGCTGCAATTAACGGTAAAAATGGACAGAAAAGAACGCCATACCTATGAATGAATGAATGCGTTTTTCTCTCTCGTTTTTCTTTGTAAATTGAATCTACCAGCATAATGTTTGGGTGTAAGTTAATTCTAAAACATAATCACCAACTTCGAATTCCAATGGAAAAATTATATAACTAAGACAGCTGGTTGATGCTGTTTCAGTAGATTCAATCGAGTTATTTTCATTAGCAACTCGTGATCCTGAATAACATCGATTTAGTAAACTAGAAATGAAGAATATATTATTGATATTCTATCTATGTATCTCATACAATCGTATTGGATCAACAATAATATGAATAATCAGCATAACTGCTGTATCAGTAAGCACAAATCGATACATAACTTGACCGATATAGGTTTCCCAACACTAAATCAAACGAAAGTCGATTTCTTCGAATTCTCATCGAGTATAATCACATACATCTGTCAATGTTTCATCATCTTTAATGTCTGCACAATCGATTAATTCCGATTGTTGACTACATCGACTGCTATTACATGTCAATTTTAAAATAACAATGAATATATACGCGAATAGTAATAACAATCTCATGATAATAACTCTTGGAACAAAAATAAATTTCATATTTTTTTTTGTTAAAACTACGTGATTGATTTTTACCGAATGAGATAATGTCGAAAAGCGGCTGTACGTGTGTATAATTTCAAATTACGTAGATAAGCAAAGATAAATTGTGAAAATATATTAGTTAGGGTAATTACTGCCGATGGAAGATATTCAACAAATAAACCCCAAATATTATTTTCATCGATTTTTCCTTTGGCTCGTTCCTAAAACGTTTTCGGTTGGCTTTTTTTTTAAAATCTATTCTCAAAATCAAACTTGAAAAGTAAATTGATTCGTAAAATAAACAATAGTGATCGCACCGGCAAACATAGCAATCGTCAGAATCCAAATACCGATACGTTGGAATTGAAAGATGATTTTCTCTTTAGAATTATTGAATTGTTGAATTGTTGTTTTTTCATCTCGTTCGAGGAAAATATTTTTAATTTCAGCTTGAAAACGACTTTGTATACGATGAGCAAGTTTAGTTCGAACAATTCGATAATCCCAACGAGCAAATATATATTGAAAAAAATGATTTTCAAATGATTCACTTTGAACATAGCTTCGTTTCATTCCATCACCATATCTAAATACCAAAGGACAACAAAGGATTGTTTTCGTGTCAATATGATTATAAAATACTTTCGAATAATAAGAATTCCTGTTACGAGAAATAAAGCTGAAATTGTAAGAAAAACGGCTAGACCCATGTTATAAGTTTGAAAATAGACGTCATCAGATTGTGCTTGAGTTAAATTTCGATAATAACCAATAAATAATCGAGTTAATGTCAAATAGCCCTAAGAATTAGTTTATTTTGATGAATAGAAAAAGAAATATATATGATTTTTTTACTGTTCCGTCAGTTAGATCAAGTAGGAATTCTTTCCAATCACGTTCACCTTCTTGCGATGAATTTACAAAACGTTCTTCAGTCAACAACGAACAACAACTACTTGCTCGATAGGAATTACTTAAACATGTATTAATACCATCCGAATAATTATTCGATGATAAAATTTGACATTCAGGATCAATTAATTTACATTCTGAAGATGAATCATTATAGGTTTTATGTTGCAATCTATAATATTCTCGCATAGTATAAGTAGAGAAATTAACTGGATCAGGATAGATATATGTTGGCATGATTATGCAAGTGAAACAAAGAATAAATGTGAAAATATTTAAATAGAATAGCCACATAATGAATTGAAAATACGAACGAATGGTATAACCATAACGATCTAGAAAGTGAGATAAATAAATTGAATGCGAGAAAATAAGTCTTACGCTCGATTGCATTGAGAATGAATCGAACAGGTGAAGGAATCTGGGAAAATAATGTTCCTAATTTACTACCGAATGATTCAGTTGTCTATTTAAAACAATAAAAACTAAAGAAATCTTGGTATTTCATTATATTCTACCTTTTTTTTACCCTCTTCATCAACAGGTGCAACAAGTTTAGCCCTACAAATAAAACTCTCAATTTCGTTGAAAACAGAACACTTATATTTACCAATCTTTTCTTTGTTTTCGTTCGATAATTTTAACTAATTCTGATTCAGCTTTATTTTCTGTCGAAATTTCATTATCCATCGTTCGTTCTTGTTCAGATGATGCTACTGTAATTATAGTCGATCGATTACTACTTATTGAACGTGGCAAACTATCCAGAGCAATTTCTTCGGTTGATGTCGTACGTCTTTTTGAATGTCGATGTCGTGTTGAAGACATTTTACAAAGATTATAAATGATTTATTTCTCGCACAATAATAAAAAAAACGAGGCGAGATCTTATCAGTGTTTTTCTTTTATTGAGTTACAGAACGCAAGAACAAGAGATCAACATTTTGTTAAACTACTTCTTTCTTTATTAACATGAAGGATTAAAGATAAAACTGGACAAAAAAATCTTGTTAGATTTTATATGCAGTCACTTAACACTTGGCAAGAAGAGATTCGAGTTCAAGATGAATTTCAAATTGAAATGTTAGAGAAACACGTTGAAGAGGATATTCACGATGACATTTAAAATTATACTGAAATGTTTAGTCTTTCTCTGAAATCTTGTTTAATCATTATTTTTTGAACAACGAGACTTTCGTACGCGCAGCCTGTTTCAATCAATCTAACATTTATGGATTAAATAATTGGATATGTAAGATAGCGTCCTCTTTCGGAAAACAATTTGTCTTACAGTTTTTATTTATTGCTTTGTTATTTATTGCATTCGTGCATTAGGAGCAAAGTGAAACAGTTGACCTTCTCGAAGTCTTTTTTGTTTGAATTTTTTGAGGTTTTATCCAGTTAGTAAATGTCCTTTTGAATCGGATTTCAGGATTCTGTCTTTTCTCATTTAAATGCTCGTTATTCGATTTGAAACAACCTTAAACAGAACTTTTTTTTTTTCTTATCTAGATTTAACGTTAATATATTTTGAAACAACCTTAAAAAGCTCTTTTTTGTCTTATTGCCGATTATAAAATACATCGATTATGTTTCAAAATCATGCAGATATGAGAGAACAATCTCTACAAGGTATGCTGAACGATATTTTTAACGAATTCGAAAGTTATTCAATGATTTAGACAAACAAATTTCGATCTTAAAAGGTAATGTTGAATCATTGAAATTACGCGTAAACGAACTTAAAAAACTCGACAATGATGTCAATACAATTCAAATGGGAAACATCGGTGCACAATTGTTAAACAAAATGATTAGATTTGTTAAGCCAAGTCTAAGCAAACGAGCAACGACATCACACTAAGTTGCCAGTTACAAGACATATTCAGAAGAACGTGAAGAAAACAACACCCATACATCTTAAGAAGAACATCGAGAAACAAGATCATCGATGGGCTAGTAAAATTCACGTAAAAAATCGTTTATCGGAATAGAAAATTCGAATCAGCTAAACGTTTGCTCGGTTCTGTATGTAATATACGTCGAGGTAAGGTATACGTGGTCACACATCATCCAACGTATTCTGTCACTCGTTCGTACATACAAGAGGCCAGCCATCGAACCACTTAGCGTTTATAGAAACTTCGTTCTAGTGAGTGATCATTATATGAAAGAACAAGCAAAAAGTGTTGTTTTTTTTAAAATTCTTTTCTCATCGGATGAATGAACCCTTAATTGTCGATCTTTCATAAGTTAACACTTATGTTCTTTTCATTTTGTTTTGTTTGTTTGTTAATAAAGATATTTTCTTCTTTCAAATTCATTTCGAATCTCATTTTTTCCTCTCGAAGTAAATTCAATTTTTCTTCTGGAAAAATGGTTGAAACAAAGGAATTTATGACAGTAACTAACTGCTTCTCTGTTCATAAATGTTGCAGCCGATATTCAAGCAAATTTCATTCACACTTTGAAAAAAGTCCTTGGTACTAATTGATATGTAATCTGATGCGAACCATGAGTATTTAATCATAGGCATGAAACGATGTGAAGATAACTGATTATGTATAAGAGAATTTAAATGAATGATGTTATTTCTTCTAGACAAGTTAATTAAAATCAACTAGCATTATATCATATATTTTGTTACATAATAACGTTATTATAGTAATAGATAGTCTGAATCGTTATGCCGTGAGAAATTTGAAAAAACAGATCATCGTTTTGTTAAAGTACTTTTTTTTCTTTTATTTATGTTTCTTTATTAAAATAAAGGATTAAAGATAAAATTTGACTACAAATTGGACAAAAATCTTGTTAGATTTTATACGTAGTCACTTGACAATTGGCTGGATACGGTCCTCTACCGTCGAGAAATTCCCATATATAATCACCATGTGAAAAAACAGCAATACGTTCTTCAGGTCGTTCACGTATAAACTGTCGAAATTTTTCCATACGTTTCGACGTATAACCATGTGGTTCACTTTGACGTTTTTTATCGTATTCCCACCACCAAATATCATCCATAGAAATATTTGACCAATCGAATTTATCCGGAAATTTCGGTTGAATAACACGACGTTTTTGTCCACAACTATAATGCGATGAACACGCTTCTGCAACGTCAGGTAGAACAAGAATCGGTCCTGTATACGACGGTGGTAATGCATTTTGACATGTTTGAAGTGCTCGTGTCAATGGACTGACAACAGCAAGTTCAAGATTTAATGCTTCGAGTTCTTTGTGTAAAGCTCGTGCTTGAGCAATACCTTGTTCGGTTAAGCCAGCATCACGATAGGCAGCTGATTCATCATAATCACGATTAGCTATCGATTGCCCATGTCGAATAAGATAGAGTGTTTTCTTGTTACCTGGCATTATTATCTACAAATGTACATTTTTATATATAGATATAGTTAAATTAGACATTAAAGAAGGATCAAGAGTTGTATCTTCATTTAGAGATGAATTTAAATTTTCTAATTGATTACAAAGATCTGTGATTGAATTATTATTAGTGTTAGTGTTTGGTGACGAACGACTTTTTAATAAACGAATCATCTAATTCGAAGAAAATTAAGATGAAATTTTGTTTGGATTTTGAAAAAAAGAAACTATGTGTTTTACTTCAATAATTTCTGTTTTGACTTCCGGTGAAGATATTGTTCGTCGTTCGTTCATCATTGATTGCAAACGACTTAGAGCAAGAGTTAACGGTGACGAACGACTTTTCGTAGCTGATACAGTAGCACCAGCACGAAGTAGAACACCAACCATCGATATTCGACCACTGATGCATGCCAAATGCATTGGAGTATTGCCTATGGAATCTTCAGCATTTACATCAGCACCATGATCAACTAGAGCTTTGGCTTCAAAGAAGAACATGTAATTATTCAAAACAATAAATAAAGAGAAAATGATTTACTAATAGCTGCATCCATTTTTGTGCAAGCAACGTGTAATGGAGTTCGACCGTATTTGTCGGATGTACATGGATCGACACCTGATTGAAGAAGATTGAGTACTAAATGAAATCCGAATTCGTTTTTTTCCCCTTTGTATGCTATCCTATGTCATTCGTACCTCGATCATAATCTTGAGCATTGACAGCATCTATCAGACTGTGTATTTCTAAAAAGTCAAAATTCATTTGTTTCATGAAGCAACAACGATGATGAAATTCCTCTGTCTTGCCTCGATTTCCATTCGTGAGTATCGATGCAGTTGCACGACGTCCTGCGACACGTTCTTGTCGAGAATGTCGAGACTTGCCTAGACAATGTGATGAAGACATTGATTAGGTTTATATCGACTCGTGCATTAAATACAATTGAGAATAGGCTTCAGTTTGTTAGTCAGTCAGTCATTCAACAACTACTGCCGTTTGCTTAACTGCATAAACCAATCCGAAATGTATTAAGTATAGAGAGGTCACTAACGCCTAGACATGTTTCGCTCGATGAATGCCTCCATGTGTTCACGCTGTTTCGAGATATCGGAATTATTTAAACATAAGTTAAATAGAATATGTAAGCTATATGGTACTTGACGATATTTACACACATATATATATATAGATTTTAAAGCATTCACAACTGTACAATTGATGCAATTAAAAAATATCAGAGCTATGTGGTGAAGAACGTACATCCCAACCCTTTAAGATACTTCTTTTCGTCTTATTTTTTTTTCTAACAAATCTGTGAAAAATTATTACTAATAAAACTAGATAACCGCTATGTTGGTATTTTAAAGAATATAGTGACTAAATTAATTACTTCCTCCATTTATATTTTGTACTCAGTTATCCCGTTTTTTGCGTCAAATAAAAAACCTTGATTTTCTCAAATGAAAAAACAAACACGATAAAAAGGAAAAACCAACTAGTCTACAGCGAGTCGAAGGTATAAAAACAACCGTAATTCATCGAACGTTTTGCACACAATACGAATATTATTACTATGATTTATATTCTGGCTTTCGCAGTAGTATTGCTATCAAATGATGCAAAATCAGATTGCAGTTGCTTTCCTGCAGCTGCTACCGGCGCTGCTATCTATGATCATTCAAATAGTCATGTTTACTATGATGGTGCTACTATTACTTACAATCTTGATGGTACTATTGGTCATACTGACGGTACTGAGATTCCTATAGGCAATGGTTTGAACCCTAATTATCCTAGCTTTCGTATTAATGTTGTTGATCATATTAATAATGATACTGCTACGATTTATAATTTTTGTTTTCGTACTGGTGCTTATCTTGATCGTCCTGCTACTGGTCATTACAATGCTGGTACTGTTATTGCTACTCCAAATTGTGCTCGTTTTCCTAATGCAACATATGTTGATTGTTATCACTGCTGTTGTGGCGACAGTTCTACTGATTTCATAACAACTGGCGTCAATTCAATTGATATTACTGATCCTGTTTCTTGCACTGAACGATCATCTACAGAACCTGGTGGCGATTGAGAACATATTTTTCATCAACTATCCTTATGATAATAATTCAATACATAATATTGGTAAAAGAAAAACAATCTATAGAAATTATGAGTATAAGCAACACATACAATAGAATAAGGAGAAACATTAAATAAAAATTCTAAAGTAGTAGTCAAATAGTTGTTGTTGTTGTTTTTTTCTTCATTTATATCCGTACGACAAATTCACCATTGGAATGTATAACACGCATAGGTTTTATTGTTGATCGTGCTCGTTTTAAATTCGAATCTTTTTTCTGTTTAAAACTATTGGTAGTAGTAATTGTTTTTATTGGTATATTAATTCCATTATTTCGATCGATCGAAGATGATTGTTGAAGTGCTGCTGTTGATTTATATTTCTCTATTGATGAACTCGATGGTAAAACAGAATTGGATCGATTCTTTTTTATTTTAACATTTTCATAATCAACATGTTTACTTTTCAATAATGGAGTTATGGGCGCAGTTAAATGAATATTTTCTATTGATGATTGATATCGTTTAGGATTGTTTGAAACTGTTCGTGTTAATGTCCATGTTTGTGCTTGTTCATATGAACTTAAAAATGGATAATTAGCTTTATTGACATTTATAATTGAATAATAAGTACAACTTTGTCGAGCATGTATATCATCGCTATCATGTACAGAATCTTTTCTAAACCATTGAACTTGTTCATGTGGCATAATAAACTTTACTAATCACAACTAAACCTTCGTCAATAATCTGTCAGCAAACACTCGTATACACACGCACACTGTTCATAGAAATGAAGAAATATGAGTGTTACGAAAAGAAAGAGACTCCTCTTTTCTCTTCTCTTCTCTCCTCTCCCACCCCTTCTTTCTTCGATTATAACCTTAAAGGTGGAAAAAAAAAGTTTTTTTCTTCTTCTTGTTCTTCTTTTTCTTCTTGGTTTATTATTTCTATCTTCGTTCTTTATACATAAGTGTACATACTATACTACAAATAATCGTACGTAAATCGATTGGAAGCAATATTCTCGTTTTTTTTCTCTTCATCAATTGTAAAAATAATGAACAAGTGATTGACCTGAACATCGATTGAATATCATAAATGACGCCCTACAGCGAGACAAGTCTCAACTTTTTCTACTTATAAAAACAGTCAAGCATATATCGTCGAATTTATGGTTAAACACTCGATAAAATCAAGAAGGACATTTCATTTTTCTTTTCCTTTCGTTTGCTTCGCTTTTATGAATATCAACAGATTTCGTACGACATGACATACATAGATTTTATTTGTTCTCGATAATAATGTAATACACAAATGTACAAGAAAAAAAATCACTTGAAACAAGGTCGACTATGATTAGAATTGATCAATAGGAGAAGAAGTGTAGAAAGAAAAACAATAAATAAGTTTAATCAAAGGATAAGCACACATAATTATATAAAGGAAGACATTCTCAATTGATTCTAGTTAATACTTGTAAGATTAACATTCTTTTCCGTGCATTTTCGTTCAAGTTCGAGTAATTCTCTAGATAAGAAAGAAAGAATGAAAAACCGAATTACGTAAATCACGAAGAAAATACAACATACTGTCGTAATTTATTAACATAGGATCGAAGTTCTAATTCTTTGCCTTTGATTATTGAATATTCATCCCAAGCTTCACGCTGTGGTAATTGATCCTCATAAAATCGAAGATATAAACTACGCCAAAGAACAATACTCTGTGCGGCAACACTCGGCCATAAAACATTCATATTCGGTTCATAGAATGGATTAAGAAATGTTCGTAAGATCTCCGGTCGATTGAAATACGACCAAAGTGAAACTGTTTTTTTCATGCCATCGAATTTCATTTTTTCTTTTTCATTATTAAAAATAAAAGTACCTAAATAACAAAACAAAACAAAATCAAATATGACAAATCTCTTCTTTTCTACCAAATTTCGACGAATAAGCATGTTGAAATAATTCAATGAGTAAACTATCATTAAATTCAAACGAACATGTATATTGTTGTAAAAGCTAAATGGAACAAATCATAAGAGAAAGTTATTCGTTATGTTTATTTACTTGAAAGGTACAATCAAGAAAAAGTGTAAACAACGGTGATTCTTGTCCGTGTGTACTCTTGCCAAATGCTGATCGTGAACTACGTAAACGAAACGGATGTCCACCTTGTACCCATTCACGTTCGATTAATGCTTCGAAACTGAAATTCGAACATTGAAAAACAAATTTCAATGAAAATCTTCATTTTCGAACATACCCAGTTATTGTTCGACAATCGGGATCAAGTAAAATCTGTGCTAAACTAGTAACTACCAATGTTATATCCCAACCGTCACTTCCATGAACAAGTATCGATGTTTCTGTCGAATAAAAAAATACTTTCGATATTGTTATTACAAAATACTAAAATCTCACCGTCACAATCAATTGTCTGTGCAATGATACATGCGGTTGTTAATGTTTCTTTGACATGAAGTAACCAATTACTATTATCTAATTTTGATAACCAACGATCTTTTTCTGATTGATCAATACAAGCTGAAGAAAAACAAATAAATATTGAAAGTTGTTTTTCTTTTTTTTTATCTATCTTCACCATCCATTAATTTCATAAAGGATTCTTGCAAAACATTTTGTTTATCTAAATGTCGATGAAGCCTTTTCCAGAGTGCATAATGCTGTTCAGGTTCGCATCCACCACCTAATTGACTCGTAAAACAAAACAATCGTTCACTCTCTCGGTCTTCTCATCTTACCTTTGCTCTGTGCACTTTTAACAACATTGGGATGTCTTGTATCGAGTATCCAGCCTTTCTTACTGCGTTGTGTAAGCATTGAATTAACAAGTGCTTCGTCTTCTTTACAACGACGCGTATTCGAGCCGACCAACGGTTGTGCACATCGAATAATGCAAGATTTCGATGATTTATGCAAATAACATAGCAAAGGAAAACGACCATGACTACGAAAACTAGCCGAACGTTTGAGAAATTCATCGGTTATCGATTTTGGTACAACTAATCGTTCCGGATAAGACTCACATATCTAATTAATCATACGAATTTTAAAAAAAAATGTATTTTTTTTCGAATTACTGCAAAATTTTTATTAACATCACTGATACGCCAACTATCACTAATTGCTTGTAAACGACTAAATTCTGATTCAACAGAAAAAGCTGTCCAACCATCTTGAATAACATCAAAATCGCGTGGAAAACAAAATGGAAATAAAAAAGTGACATCACATTTCAAACCATCTAAATCAATAATCAATCTCAATTAACACAAACAAGAAACGGAAAGAAAAAGAAAACCTGTATTGTTTATGAGTGCATCTAACGTTTCAGTTAGTTTAATTGCATCATCCAAAATCGGTATATCAAAAAAGCAAGTTTCTAATGATTTCAAACGAACTACAATTGTAAACGTTCCTGTAACGGATAAAGAAGATGGTATTTGAGAACGAAATTCCATTTTCATTGGAAAACGAGGCTGAATCGCATCCATATTTGTATAAAATATCTATTCACACACACACAAAAAAAAACAAGTCAATCAATCAACTTCTATCGTTTTCTCTTACCCAACGTTCTGTATAAGTTCCATCTGTTTGTTTATGTGTAATAATAACATTATGTAAAGTAACATTCAATATCGATTCCGGATATGCACGTAAATGATCACGAAAAACGAAATTTTTAACACATGGTATTTTTATTAAATCTGTAACCATCTAAAAGACAAGTTCATACACACAAAAATCAAACAAATTCTAATGTAGATATATATATATTTCTTTTTTCTTCTTCTCTTTCATTAAGGTATTGTCGATCTTATCGTTGTTGTTGCTGTAAATTTATACAGTACAATATACAAAAAACCTGGTAGAAAAATCAGAGGCAAGAAAATGACATAGGATTGATTTTCAAAATCGATTAAACTAATAAGACCACAAAGAAGTATCATGATATGTAGAATATAAATAATCCAATTTTGTATATTACTACAAAGTGTACGAAGAAAAACAAGCCATTGCTGTTCGCCATTGGCAATCAGAGTGAAATGAATTGCATTGAGTAAAACAGCACTGAGAATCGTTAACATTGGAAAGGAAAAATCTTCAAAACAATAACAATTAGAAAACTCGACATTGGGCTTTTAAAATCGACTTACAAATTAAACCAGCAAATATTGCATGAACAATTAATAAACATGGATAAAAATGTAGAGCACTATAAATCGATGCAAATATCGATTTTCGATCAATAATTGAGATGAAAAATGGTCGAATAAGTAACATAATGAGACTTGCATATGTATACAAAACAAATATTACACTTTGCCTATAGAAATAGAACGAAGAAATTTTTATAGATTTCGATTCGAAAAAGGAAAAGAATTTTTTTGATATTTTACAGTGGATAAACAACTTCATATGAACAACGTAGTTTTTTTCGATAATTTACAATTGGATTGTGAAACATTGGATAAAAATCACTGAGAAGATTTACTTGACAAACCGATAATGATAGTTTACCAAATGGTGGAAATGATAGTAGAGTTAGAAAAAATGCAATGATTAATTCAAATATTGAAACAAAATAAAGTATTGTTCGTCTACAAAACGAAATAAATAAATAAACAAACATCTAGTTTTCGAGTTGAATAACAAAACGAACTTGATTAATGTAAAATTTTCTCGTTTTTTTTCACGTAAACCATTGATAAAATACCAATGCAAACTCAAAGCTAATAAAATCATAAAGATCATATACATAAAATTATACAATGACAATGGCTCATCGCATAATTCGCATAGACTTTGATTGTTCACGCGATAGCCACGTTGACAAGCCTGAATACAAATAAATAGACAACAACTTCGAAATTCCAATTCTTCTTACACCACATGCGCTAATATTTCTTTCATAACCGCAGTATTTTCCGGGACAAGTAATCAGTTTCGAGTTTTCGACGAAATGCCTACTCATGAGAAATGCTGATGATCGTTAAACATCAAGATAAAGATGTTTCCTTTCACCACTATTTTATTGAACATTTCATTTTTGATTCGTTTTTAGTCTTAACCAATCAGCAAACATTTATCAATTGAAAAATAAATAATCGATTTTTCTTGTAAAAACTCTTACGAAGATTTATTTGTCTTTTATCATTTGGAATTCGATATTTTCTCTTCGGAAAATAAAAATTCGATTTTATTTTGAAATCATAGAGGTTAGAACAAGAAAAGAATTCAAGATAGATTCCGTTGTTTTCTCTCGGTTGACAACCCTCACCATCATTTCTTCTTTTTTCTTTTCTCCTCTCTTCTCGTTCTGATACCGAGGAGGGCGAAATATGTTTGCTTCTTTTTTTTTTCTTCTTTCTTGCTCGTTCTTTTCTCTTGAGTATTATTACAAATACATTGTCTTGTTGCTCTTGCTTCTTCGTCGACGAGAAACATTCTATGATTCATCTCTATTTCACCCCGTTTTTCTTTCTTTCTTTCTTTTTTTCCTAACAATTCGTGGTGATGGTGGCGGTGTTGGTCGTCGTCTGCTACCATCCACTGCAAGATGATCAAATCATCGCGGCCTATACGAATAGCATCGCTTTTTTCCTTCTTCTTCTTTTTTCTTCTTATCCGACGACCGCGCTCGTGCGGTGAAACCATCTACTCGTCTATATGTTCGTTTATATATATATATACATATAAATATACATTTATATCTCGACAGATCGACTATATATACAAAAATGTGTTTTCTTATTGATTTATTCGATTGACCTTGCCATTGAAATCGAATTTCGATGAAATAGCTTTTTTTTTGATTTATTTATTTATTTATTTGTTTTCATTTGACACACGTGTTTTACATTACGCTGGTTGTTTTTTTTCTCTTTCTTTATTGACATTTGTATTTGAGTTCAATAGGTATATTTACATTCGTACGATGAAATGAATTAGACTATTTGATTTTATGTTTAGATCATCGAAAACAACAGCGAATTAAATGAGAAATCTGTTTTGGGTAGGCATGGATGGCCAACAAGAGATTTCGATTGATCTACTCATATGTCTCAGTGATTGTGCTTCGAATTTTGAGGCATCATATGATTCGTATGAATACGAAATCAAATCTCGGCATAAAACAAAAATCTGATTTAGTTTTATTTTTCGTTTTTTTTAAATAAAAAAACAAAATGTTAAATTTCGTCATGTGGTTTATAAATAACTACTTGATGATAAAAGATCAAAAAAAACATATTTTCGAGCTGATAGAGAGAATAGAAGATGAAGAATAATTGGTTTTTTCTTCATAGGATTAAAAGTGAAATTTTGAATATCAATTGTTTCGCTCAAAGAAGCGACATCTTCACGATCCATGATCATTTTTCGTTTCATACGTGTGAATTGATATGTTTCAAAAGTGATTTTCTGTGAATTGAACTAAGTGTGAGAAAAAAGAAAGAATGTGCAACTAAATGCAAATTAAATTCACACCAACTCAATAACAACAACAACAAGAAGTAGAACAAGACGACTATGATGATGATTTATTTTCAAACATACGTGAAGATCTTATCTTGAGTATTCTCTGCATACTATTGCCTCAATTGTCACTAGATCTATTTATTTAACGTGACGACTGAGGTCGTAGTACAAAGAGGAAAGCTCTTGGAACACTCATTCGATCGAAATCGTTTAAATCCATTGAATTTTTTTTCAAATGAATATGGCTCCTTATTCTTACTATTGTCCTATACTGTAGTCGATAAATGAATAATCTACAGTATTTTGCAGTAGTAAAACAAGTGATGCCACTAGACAACGAAATTGTCAATGGGAGATTTTGGTCTATTTACTATTGCTTCATTCGCCATGGGTAATAAATCGAAATCTTGGCGCTTGTTACACTAGTAAAAAGTTCCAGATAGCGATCAACTGAAATTAGTTATTTCAATGAATTCTCTTGGTCATTCATTGGTTCAACAACTCGAAGTAATTCATATATTATCAATTGAATTGTTTCAGCTAGATTCTCAACAGTGAATTTTTCATTTAAATCCGGTATGTGAATGAATACAGTTCGTTTTGAGTTAATAAATAAAGATCGATAATAAATATATTCACAAAGATATCTAAATAGGAACAAAAATAAAACTCAAAATATCTGTACAGAAAAGAGAACATTCCATTAACCTTCCAGCATTATCAGAAATAATTACTGGTAGAATAGGTCTTTGTTTTTGCAGTCGTTCGTATATGTCATCAAGCGGAAGACCTGTCGTAAGCATGACTGGAGCATTTGTTAAAATACATTGGCCGGTTTCAGGTGCACACCCGTTATTATCAATATGACAATAGTCATTATTACAAGCACATCGTTCGATTCGAATTTCTGTTGCACCTGGAGCTACACCCAGATGAACTACTAACTTTGAAAACCACGAAAAAAAATTTGTTCTGCATTTTTTTTTTATTCCAAAAGGTTTACTAAAGGATTGTATTCTGACCAAAATCTCGGTACTTTTGTCGTGACATCATCGTAGGTTACTTGTAATTGTTGAAGAACAATATGAACTGGTCGTGTCCATTCGAGATACGTTTGCAGAGCTTTTGCAACTTGCCAACTTGGATTCAAACGTACGGAACGAAATGGACCAAAGCCTGTTATGAGAATAGTTGGAATAGATTTTGATTTTTCTTTTGAATTCATTCAACAACAAGAAAAAAAAACTATATAAATATAGATTTCGATTTCTAAGGCAACTAAAAGATTTCTATTTTCGCCAATCATTAAATTTTAAATACTTTGAAACGGATATGAAATATATATTAAAAAGAAAGAAAGAACCTTATTTCCGTAATTAAACAATGAGCTACACTGAATTCATCGTATTTTTATGAACTGAATTCACTCAATCCAATCTGACATAAATATTTCAACAAGGATTTACGACAATCATTTGTATTCTCAGACAACGAATTAATCAGTAAAAATAGTGAGTTTAATCTTGATGAATTTGACATTTATGTCATCACATTTTCTCGGCGAAAACCCTTCTTTTTTTTTTGTTTTGTTATATACGATTTCAAATAGACAAAAAGCAACAATTAGTCATCTTCATACTCAATAAGACGGAAAAAAGCGAGAGAGAAAGAGAGAAAATATTCCGAGTAGACGTGTCTATTCATTTCTATCTCGAAGACACGCATTGAAATTGTTTTTCAATGTATTTCAAACCGATAATGGCATATTTAATGATGCTTTCTCTTTAAATTTCATTTGATAAATAATAAGAAGAAAAACAAAAGCTTTTCCTAATTTTTTTCTAATAAATATTAGATCAACAGTAACTAAATCTGTAATTCCATAACGAAAAAGAATCTGATTTATTAATAAATGTAAAACGAGAAAAGATTTTCTTCGTCTCATAGACTAATGTGACCTTTTCATCAAAAACAAAAAAACGAGAACAATGATATATTTGAAATGTAAAACACGCAAATCGGGAATATTCTCGATGAATTGAAAAAAAAATAGGAAATTTTTTAACAAAACAGTTTCCGATTAAAATCAGTTTATTGTCATTTTCTTTTGACATCGTCTGCCCTTGAACTTAATTACTTTTATTTAAAAATATAAAAAATACTTCAACTATTCTTTTTAACTAGCAACGAAAAAACAATACTGATGCAGTATAAATTTGCCCGGTTGCCATCTCGGATTCTTCCGTGCTATTCTTTTGAGATTAGAGAACGAGAAATAAAATCCATCTGTTTTTGAATATCATGCTTATTTACTCAGATAAAATTACATTGAACTTACATCGGAAATGTTACTATCGAAGTTGAAGATCTCATTAGAAACAAAAACTCTTAACAGTGAAGAGATAAATTTGAAGCGGATTTCTTGTTAATTTCGTTGTTTTGCTATTTTTTTATTAATGAATAACGGCATGACTGCATAACAAATGATGTTTTCAAGGCATTTCATATTGAATTTTCATAAAATACAAAATATAACGTTGTTTTTATTATTATTTTTTTTATGTCACCTGTTCAGTGAAACGTATTCGATTGAATCCATTCCGATTATTAAGCATAGATAAAGAGAAAAAACGAAAAAAAAATTCTTTGCCTCATTTGTCAGACTAAAGGTAAACTTTCATTGAACTAGACAGACACTATCATCGAGAGATTTTCTATTTCCTGTTTTTTTCAGTCCGTTCAAAAAAAAATATATCCTTTATCGACGATAAAGAAAAAAAGAAAAAAACAAAAATAATCTACGACATTCATTCATTTGATCCTCGATTATTACACAGATTTTTTTTGGTTCTCAGATTACAATTAGATAGATTATCTATATCAGACCTTTTAGATCTATTTTCTATTTGAACGGATGTTTTTTCATTGATTCTTTAGTTGTTTATGTTCGTCATAAAATACAAAAACAATCTAACAAGAGATTAAATTGATGAGAAAGAAAAACATGATTACACGCACACATATATATATATTTATATATATTTGTATTTTCAATGCTTGTGCTCTCGTTTCCGGTAAAATGAGAAGAGCGATAAATTACTCAGTTGAGTTTTTTCTTCTTACACATGAAATATATTATTTTTTGTGTTGTCATTCTATTTTTTCCTTTTTATTCGTTTCATCAGGCTTCTCCTTTCCCTGCAAACATGCTCGCATACATGTCATCCTTATTCTTGTTTTTCTTTCTATGAGCTATTTAGAATTGCACGGGCTGCGTTACGACGTTTCTCGAGCTTGTTTTTCATTCTCTTTCGTAGACAATCGTGAAAATAACGAATGAACGTTGGCAATACGAAGCGAGAGAGGGAGAGACAGAGAGCGAGAGAGACAGACAGACATAGAGAAAGAGAAAAAAAATATATAGAGAAATTACTTGGTTTTATAGATGCTCGCCTTCGTTCAATTCTAATAAATAATTGCTGTTTGGTTCATTATTCTCTTTCTCCTTCTTCTTTTTTCAGAACACCCTACCACCATTATTATTATCATCGAAAAAATTTCCCGAGTTGTTTTTTCTCTTTTACACTCTTACGAAACGATAAATCGGATCTGCATCTGAACGGAAGTGAATGAGCCGTGAAATAGTGCTATACAATTAATCGAACAATCAAAGAAGAAGAAAAGAATCCAACATCGTCGCTGTTACTACTTAATATTGCTTTCGCTTGTTTCTTTCAATTTGCAATAAATACAAACAAATAAATTCCATTCAATATGAGTATTTATTCGGATTTATGCTTACTTTTATTTATTCTTTCAACTGTTCATTCAACAATTGTACCTGCATTAAACAAAGATTGGCTAATCGAATTTCATCAAGAAGTTCAACCGGAAACAGCTAAACGAATTGCTAAACGATATGCCATGGTTTCTCGTGGACCCGTAAGGAACAAAAAAAAACACAAAGTAGTTCTTCGAATTGCTCGTTTTCTTGTGTTTCGTTCGTAGGTCTTAAATGACAAACATTTATATCATTTTGTTGATTTAAAACCATTACATGCACAAACACGAAAAAGACGAGATATTGCCCAAGAAGAGTTTATTCAACGACATGAACTTGTAGGACAAATCTTTTGTTTTTTGTTGTTGTCGTAACTGAAAGTGAATTTTAGGTCAAACGAGCTATTCATCAAATTCCACATGTCCGCGTCAAACGTGGTTATAAACCGCCAAAGGATCCATTTTTTCAATATCAATGGTATTTGGTAAGTTCGTCGATATGAATCAATTCGATGGTTGATTTTCTTCTTTTTTTCTCGATATAGAAAAATGTTGGCCAAGCCGGTGGCAAACCTCGACTTGATTTGAACGTCGAAGAAGCTTGGGCACTTGGTTACACGGGCAAAAATGTCACAACAGCAATTATGGACGATGGAGTCGATTACACACATCCGGATCTCATGCACAATTATGTATGTTGAATGAGGAAAACACTTAGACACAATTTCATTTTGAATTCTATCTTATAGAATGCTGCAGCTAGTTATGATTTCAGTAGTAATGATCGATATCCTTATCCGCGTTATACCGATGATTGGTTTAATAGGTAGGGAAGAAATTCAATCGAATATTTTATTTTCTTTTTTTTTTGCTTCTAAAGTCATGGAACACGTTGTGCCGGTGAAATAGCTGCTGCGAGAGATAATAACATTTGCGGAGTTGGCGTTGCCTATGATTCAATGGTGGCTGGTACGAAAAGAAAAGCTGATTTATTTTTTATTTTCGTAATTTTTAATTCTTTAATCTAGGTATTCGAATGTTAGATCAACCTTATATGACAGGTAATCATCGTGAAATTAGTTAACATAAGGTTTGAGGGCGTTTTTGTTTTACAGATCTTATCGAAGCAAACTCAATGTCACATGAACCTCATATAATCGATATTTACTCGGCTTCGTGGGGTATATTTGAACAATAAATCATTTGATTTCGAAAAAAAAAATATCTTTTTTTAAAGGACCAGTCGATGATGGCAAAACAGTTGACGGGCCACGACATGCAACAATGAAAGCTATCGTTAAAGGCATCAATGAAGTACGAATTCGAAACTAATCAAAGTGCAATCATTTAAATTTATCTCTCTTTCTTTTAGGGTCGTAATGGGCTTGGTATGTCTTATAATTCGGATGTGTGGTTTTTTTCTTCGAGTTTTGCCTTTTTTTTTGTTCTTCCTAAGGTTCTTTATATGTTTGGGCTAGTGGTGATGGCGGAGCGAATGATGATTGTAATTGTGATGGTTATGCAGCATCAATGTGGACAATATCAATAAATTCAGCAATCAATGATGGTCGAACAGCACTCTACGATGAATCATGTTCATCAACATTAGCATCGACATTTTCTAATGGTCGAAGTGATGATCCCGAAGCAGGTCGGTTAGTTGTTTAATTAACAAATCTCAGTGGAGAATATTTATTCTCTTGATAATCAATATATTAATTGATTGTTCGATACAATCGTTTTTATTCAATAGAAACAATAAAAGAAAAAACAGGAAGAATGATGATTAATATTTTGCTTTCTCATTCATAGGAGTTGCCACAACGGATCTATACGGACAATGTACATTGAAACATTCGGGAACATCAGCTGCTGCGCCCGAAGCAGCCGGAGTTTTTGCACTTGTACTCGAAGCAAAGTACGACATTTCTTATTTATTCACTTCATCTCATTTCATATTTATGTGTCTAGTCGTCAACTAACATGGAGAGACATTCAACACCTAACAGTTCTAACTGCGAAACGTAATCAATTATTTGATCCATCGAAACAACACTTATGGCATATCAATGGAGCTGGTCTAGAATTCAATCATTTGTTTGGCTTTGGCGTTCTTGATGGTAAATCAACAGTTTATTTGTCGGTTCAATTATTTATTTTTGTTTTTTAGCTGGTGATATGGTTCGACATGCAAGAGAATGGAAACCTTTGCCAACACGTTTTCATTGTGCAGCCGGAAACATAACTGGCAAACGGTAGTTAATCGAAAAACAATCAAAATAGTTTCTTATTTGTTTTTTTTAATTTTACAAATTATAGGCCAATACCGGAAAAAGGCACATTGAAATTGACGATCGATACTGACGCTTGTAAACATACAAATAGTGAAGTGAACTATCTCGAACATGTACAAGCATTTATAACATTAAAAACTAGTCGACGTGGTAACACTGTCATTTTCATAACATCACCTCTTGGAACAAGGTAAATTTCGATAAAAACTGATTATAAAAGACTCGTTTTTTTTTGATTTTTCAAGATCGTTAATTCTTAGTCGTCGTCCGTTGGATGATGATTCGAACAAAGGTTTCTATAAATGGCCATTTATGACCACGCATGCGTGGGCCGAACGAGCTCAAGGTCTTTGGACATTAGAAATTCGTTTTGATAACGATGATTATTCGGATGCACCGCTTACAAAACAACAAAATCAAACACATTTCGACAAAGAACAAAGTCAAAAATTGACAAGCGGAGACTTCTTTGAATGGTCGTTAGTCTTGCATGGTACCAAAACGGCACCGTATGCCGATCAAACACCATTGGCTATGCATGGTGACAAGAGTAAATTAGCTATAGCCAAACAAATACATGCAAATAACTTTCAAGACAAAGCCAAATATATTCAATTGATTAAACAAGATAATCAAAAACGTTTAGGAAGTGATGATGAAATTCGAATGTAAAACAATGAATCCACATAGACATAGTCTAGAACTACTCAATGCAAGAAAGAATCAATGAAAAAAATCAACTGTATATGTCCATCATTGCTTATATATTTTTGCTCTTTTTCTCTCTCTATTTCTGTTTACTGTCACTTTCGCTCTCTGTCTCTCTCTCGCTCTTATTGGATTAATTTTTATGAGGACATGCCAAAGAATTCTGAAAATAAATCAAAACGAACGATTTGTTCTTGACCAAGAAAAAAAGAAAGAAAATACACATCTATGTTCAACATCGATTTATTTTGTATTAACAATATTCTATTTACACATTAACAAGTTTTCTTTTTTGTTTTATTCAATAATCGATTCGATGAAATAATTTGTTCGCGTCGTTTCCATCGACGTAGAGGCGTTTTTTGTAAACGTTTGACATCCGTATTGGTATTGTTCGATAAAACAAGTTTATTTCCTCGAATTAAAGCTTTCTCAATCATCGATTGTTCGGGCGTATTGCTCATCGATTCAACATGAAATCGATGTTGATCATTCGAATGTTGCTTCGATTGAGCTTCGAATAGTCGAATTTGTTTTTGTACATGACCGGATAGAACAACATTCTAAACAAGACACATAGACATTCGTTTTTGTACGCAAGCAAACAAAGATTTATAGGAAAGGAATTAGACATAGATTTTTATTCAAACAACAACAATAATAATAATAATGATAACAAAAATGAATATTAGTATCATACAAAAAAAGCATGAATTTTGAGAGAGAGAAAAATATGTATATGACATTGCATGAATATCTAAGAAGATGGATTTATTACCTCATCGTGATTTAATGAGATTCGTTTTGGTATTGTTGAAGGTACGAAATCGCTCGTTGGCTGTGATAATGAACAGGAAAGTGAACGTTCTTTTGAAAGTGTTGTTGATGTTGTTGGAAGTGTCGTAAGAGATGTTGTGGAAATAAGATTTGAGATTGATGTTGAAAGACGAATTGGCATTTTAGGCGTCGTTGATTGAGTTGGTTCTTCAAAAAGAAAATCAATTGAAAAAGTTTGTTTTCTTTTCGTTTCATTTACCAGTTTTTGTTTCGTCTTTTTTCGCGTGAAAATTTTCGTGATCTTCGTCCTAAAAACAAATAGATAAACAAATAATTAATGTGAATAGTTTAGTTTTCGTCGTACATCGGAATCCGTTAATCGAATCGAACGATTTTCATTTCGTTTTAAAATATCTTCGAGTTCTTCATTTTGATTCAATGATTTTTCTTTCAAAACTTCTTGTTCACCAACAGCTGCATCCGTTTTTTGATTACTTAAATTTCTTTCGAATTCTGTTTCATCAATAAACGCCACATCAAGCGAACCATTTTCTTGATTAACTTGTCGAATTGATGAATCTTTCAACGATTGATTATCTTCCTGACCAATAACAACAGCTAAATTCAATTCATTACCAAGATCTTCATCGTCATCATTGAATGATTCGTCTTTCGTAGGTTGTGAATAATGATCGAGCATGGAAACGACATGTCGTGTTTGACGTTGATCACCACTCGATGATATCGAACGACGTGGCCGAAATGTCGTTGTTGTCGTAAACGAAGAATTGGTTACGTCATCGGAATGACGACGAACACCGAAACTTGAATGCATGAGAAGAGATGTGCCGGTGAGTGGTTGATTGGCATCATCGTTGGATTTGATAGGCGATGGAGATAGATCGGTAAATGATGAATCGACAGTTGAAGTTGCTAACATAGGTGCATGTATAGCAATTAGAGGTTTTCGCTCGGCTTTCTGAAACGAAGGTGATTATTTAATTGCTGATGAAAATGAGCTTTTCGACATACTCGGCTCGATTTTGGCCATTTCCAGGAATCCAATAAATTCATTCTGAAATAAAACGTCATTAAACATACGTATTGAGAGTTTCTTGAGTTCTACTTTTTTGCATCCATGGATTTATTATTCGCTGCTAGAGTCGGCAGTAGAACTGGCGGTGTTTCCAATGGAATATTTGATAATGGTTGTAGACTTCCATGAACAGTTGAATTGCTACTAATCAACGATGTTGTTAGTGTTGCAATTGCGCCACTTGGAGTTGTCGTTGGCAGCGATGATGATGATGACGATGATGTCGGATTCGTATTTGTATTCATAAAACGTGCAGGTACTTCATCAGTAAAATGAAGTAATTGAGGCAAATGAGAATGTTCGATTTTGAATGGAAAACCTGTTTGTTCGAAAATAGAGAAGAGCTATTTTAACACAAAAATTTACCAGGATCATTGGTATGACTTGGTGTTTTCTTCTTTCGACGAAAAGCTGTGATTGGACTTGTGAAACGATTTGTACTTGGCAGAACAGTTTTTTCTTGTGATGAAGTTTTTGTTTTTCTTTAAAAAAACAAACAAACAAAACAAAAATTCGTATTTCCTTTTTTCTTCGCTATCGTACCCTCGTTTTGAATTGCCACCATTTGGATCATCGCTCGATTTTCGTTTCGTTGTTGTCGATGTCGACAGACAATGTGCATTGTGACTTGTTTGTTGATAATGTGAACGATATTCTCGTGTGTGTGATGACGATAATTTTCCACTTTGATCAAGAAATCCATTGGTTTGATCACGACTATCATTATTCGAGCCCGATCGACGACGAAGTCGATTTGTCATATGTACAAGAAATTCTTTCACCGAGCCACTTCGTCGTTTTTTTGCATTAGCTAAATCATGAAATTTGCCTCCGCCAATACCGTTTTTAACTCCATTCTCAATTGCAAAACTATCGTCCGCATTTTGTAGACCTTCTTTTTGTCTCATTTCTAATAACATTTGTGAACGTTCATAAATCGATTCATTAACATAACCAAGTTTATTGGCATTGATAATCAATGTTTCAACAATATCACTGACACTTGTTGCACATTGTTCAGTCATAAGACTATTTTTACCATCATTGCTCGTTCGCATTACACCTGGACCGACACAAATAGCAAGATTTTTGGCATTCATTTTATTTTCACGTTCGTGTAATGTGATTTCATGAAGAAATCGTAGGATATAAATTAATGTATGTAAATGTTCATCGGGTAAAAGAAGAAGAATATTAAGATAGATTTCAAGTTTCTTATCTGCGGATATTGAACGCATAGAAAAACAATCTAATAAAAGATCTTGTAATGGATGTGTTATTAAAGGATAGATTAAACGACGGAGAAATTCTTTAAATAATGAACAAATATCAAAAACTGTATTCGATGATGATAAACTTGGCGTCAATGAACCATCTTCAATTCTTGCCTAGAACGAAAAATAAAATATTTTTTCAAATTCAACGGAAATTGAAGTCTTGTATTTACCATTAATTCTTTGACACGTTGTGAACCGCCTGATTTTCGAAAGAGTCCTTCATGTTTTATTGAACGACGTATACAATCGAAACACCAACGTAAAAATATCGGTATAGTTAAATCAAAATCATCGATTCGTACGGATATTGTATCCATTTGATGAAGTGCAAGATTAAAAACACGAGATGCATGTTGATGTTTCGATATGTGTGGTGATGTTTGACCGATGCTAATATTTCGATGTTTATTCGTATCAATACGAAGACCAATATTACTCAAATCATTGACAATAAATTCTCGTACACTTCCTTTCTCTTCGATTGTAATAAAATTTCTCATGATTCTCAAGCAATTCTTAATCGAACGGTATCGGTTGATGAATTAAAAAAGCGAAACATTCCTATGAAAACAAAAAAACAACAACATGAGCTAGTTTCGATTGATAGACAAGACAAAAAAAGAACATAGATGATTCTTCTTCGTTTTTTTTTCAGAGAGAAGAATAGACAAAGTTCAAAGACAGAGACATATTTCAATATCCAATACGCTTTGCGCGAAAATTTTCCTTAATGAACCAATGATTTTCTTTTTCGAGTGACCTCTATGAACAGCATGATCGATGAACAAATTGATTACACAATTATGTATACTAAGCATCATCGCACATTCTGTCGTTATCAATAATATTTCTGATTTTTGTATCTATATACTATATATAGAACAAACATAAACGTTCTGTTCGGGAATTGTACACACGCGTACATGTATGGAAACGATGATCTTATATGATGTTATTTAGACATGACTAAGGACAAGGTCTTTGCATTTCTTTCTATTCTCTCTTCTTTTTTGGAATATTAAGAGAAAGAGAAGAGAAGAGAAGAAAAAAAGAGCCTAATAGGAAATACATAACTGAGCGACGCGCCATCCTGTTAAAGAAACTCAGTTATATATATATACATACGCGCATCTAAGACTAAAACAGCTAAGCTATTCTTCTTGCAAACAAAAATCAAATGGATTATTCATTATTTCCGACGATACCTATTCTAATCGAACGATCGAATCTCGATCAAAATTGGGGCTTTCGTTTACAAGGTGGCATCGATTTTCGAACGCCATTGTCAATAAAAAAGGTTACACCTAATTCACCATCACATAATAAACTTTATCCAGGCGATGGTCTTGCTTTTATTGCCGGACAAGATGCAAGTTCAATGAAACATGAAGATGCTGAAAATCTCATGCGAAATGCTTTACAATTGCAACTCATACTTCGACGGTAAGTCAAATAACGCTAATGTATATATCTTATTGTTATGCATCTATACATAAATGTGAACTATTATTTGACCTTTATTTTGACACTGAGGGGTGTGGAAACCGAGTTAAGATGAAGATCGATTGCTCATATTGATTGATAGCCGAATGAATTAAGTTCTTTGATTATCAACACGTATTATGCGTATTTCTAGTGGTCAAATGAATTTACTTCGACCTTCGAAAGCGCCTGTTAAATTTGCATCAACACCGGCTCCGCCCAATCCTCGCGTTAATTCAGCATTACATCATACAACAACACCGAATAATTACCGTCGTTTTTAATCAATAAACTAGCTTTTGTTTTTGTTTTATAATTCTCATCGAGTTTTGTTCTTTTATATTTTATTTATAATAATTACAAAAACAGAAAATATTGACTTTCGTTTTGTTTTGCTGCGAGAGAACAAAATCACAAATCAAAAGAAGAAGACGAAAAAGAAACATGGTTATCTTTTGTTTTCGAATAGGATAGATATCAAATAAAAAAAAGAAAGAAAGAAAGAAAAAAAACAAAGAGAGAGAGAGAGAGAGAGAGACAATATACTCTATTCATTTCTAATGATATAAAACTATTTATTAAACAGATTCAATGTATACATTTATTTACAGTCGATCTTAATCATCTGACAAATGAACTATTGTATGTGTGTGGTGTTTTTTTTCTTCTGTTTTATTAATAATGAGACAATAGGAAACAAAACGAATGAAATGACTAGTGAAACCAAGGTTCATTTGCCAGATGTATTTGCTTGTTTAGTTGGTTTACGTTTCATGACATGATTGATATACGCTTCTAATTCGCGTAAAGTCGATGGTTTGAGAATTTCGAAGTCGATTTCCATTTCATCGCGACTCGAATCGCGTAACGACGGTTCGCGTTTATAGATAATCTAGAGAAAACAAACGATCGATATCGAACTTGAAAATAAAAGATTTAAAAAAAAAACAAACTTCAACAACAGGACCAAGTTTATCACTATCGAGATTGTTAATATCCACACTTAATTGCCGTTTTTCATCGTAGGTCATTGGTTTCGAATTTTCTTCGCTTTGATAATCGAATACTGGCGGTGTCGATAATACTGAAGCAGCAGCAGCAGCGGCGGCAGCGGGTGTCGTTTGAGCTTTTTTCGGTGTTCTGAAAAACCAAAATTTCGATTTTCAATTTGAAAGAAAACAAAAACGAGACTCACCGTTTAGTAGTTGTGCCAGGCGCTGGTCCACGTCGAGCTGCATCTGGATTTTTATTCGCTTGATTTTTGGTCGCCGTCGTTTTCGTTGGTTTCGTTGGCGTAACATCCGAGAAATTGTACGCGTCCATTGTTGAATTATGAGATTGTCCGATGCCATTCGGCGTCGTTGTTGTGAGTAAACTAGCTAATGAAGGCGTCGATTTTTTCGATGTTGTTCCAGCTGCAGTCGATGGATTCCGTGTAGCTGTTGGCAACATCGATGAATTCGAGTTTTGTACAGTTGAAAATGAGTTCGTCGGCGAGATACGAGTTAAATCTGTCAATGAATTCAAGAACGTCGACGGATTCATCGGGAGACCTTTGGATTTATTGCGTTTCATTCGACGTTTATAACGTAAGGTTATTCGATCAGTTGTTTGTTGAATCAAATAATTCAACGTATTACCAATAGTTTTCACCTAGGAAATTGAAAATTTGAATAAATCGAGAAAAACAAAACAAAACAAGGGAATCTACTTGTTCCTGAAGTGAATGCAATTGTTTGAGAGTATTTTCTCGGCTGACTTCGATGTCATCGGAGCTTTCATCCGACGATAATCCGTCGTCGGAACTCGTGATCATCGATGAAGTGTGTCCACCAGCGCTGCTATTGTGTTTCGATGAGTGTCGTTTACGTTTTCGTGCCGGCAAGAGACCGTTGTTACGAGCATTGATCGATGAAGATTCGATGTCGAAATTCGACGTCGGCGGTTCGTCGGGTAATTTTGCGAATTTATCTTCGAACATTTGCTTGAAAAAAAAACGAGAGAAATTATCGGGTTTTTTTTGAAAATCAAGAATTACTTCGACTTTTTTACACATTGCAACGACGTCCGTCTGCGGACCGTTGTAGAGATAACAATTGCTGAAAATAAGACGAACATCGGTCGCAAATTCATCGGCAGTTGCATATTCGCGATTATCGAGTTTTTTCTAATCGAAAAAGAAAAACGTTTTTCAGCAACAAAAATCTTCGCTCTCGATCTACCTTAACCGTGCCGAGATCCATCGGTTTCTTGATAATTTGATAGTAGTCCGCGAGGTTCAATTGTTTGACATCGACTGGCTTCGAAAACGGCCAAACAAATGCCTATTGAATAGAAGATTATTCAAGCATAAATCATCGAGAATAATTTGACTTTACCATATTTCGTTTGTTTAACAAATCTTTGACGATATTTTGACAAAATTTTAACTGTTCGGTCATGCGATTCTTCGGTCGTTTGATTGATGGCTAAAGAAAATCGAGCAAAAAACTCGTGTTTTTCAATAGAAGAAAATCGAAATTACATCATTCGAAAATGTATTTTCATATTTAATACGTTTGGTTGCAGTTGTCGAACCCGTACTCGGACGTTTGACGGTTGACTCTTCCTCTGGTTCGGTTTTTCTCTTAAAATTCTACGAAAACATTAAGAACAGAAGTTCAATCGATCGATTTTGTCTCACAATCGGCTCGGGATTCGTCGTTGGTTGCTCGCCAATCAACAATCTCGGCGACATCGATTGACTATTTTGATCGTGATGGTTCGAACTCGGTGAAAACGGCGAATTAACAGCGCTGGCATTCGTTGTCGACAAGGTCCGATTGCGTGGCAACGTACTGCCCGTTCCGTTAGGCAAACGTGGAGACGGTGATGGTACTAAATGTGGACAAAAATTGACTTTTTTCGATGGAATATTAGCAATCAATTTACATGGTGAACTGATATGTTCGCTTGGTGTTGATGGAGAAAGAACGGAAATCGAGAAATTACCATCGCCGATGTTTTTCAAAGCGGCTGATTTCGATGATTGAGAAACGATTTCGATTTCCTGAAAAATAAAGAAAAATCGTAGTCGTTCGTTTGGTTTTCGTCTTACATCAGCAGGCATTTCGGATAATTTCTCGTAGAAAATTTGCTCCAATGTCGTGCACATAAGTACAACATCCTAATTTTGAAGAAAAGTATCGATTTTTAAGTTATTTTGAAATAAGAATTTTATACTTCGCCTGGTTTATTGTACAAATAACAATTGGTGAACATTAGATTCATATCGGTGATACATTCCTTCGAACTATAGTAATAGTTCGTTTCAAGTCGTTTCTTGATCGTGCCAAGATCCATTGGATATCGAACGATATTCGAATAATTCTAAATCAAAATTTAATAAATTGTTATTTGTTGTTATTGTTGTTTTTTTCGCGTACATGTAGTTGAAGTTTAATAGGATTGACAGGTTTTTGAAATGGCCATGAGAATTCATGTTTCCAAAGGAGTTTGAAAATAACTTTGCCAATAAATTGTAATTGATTGGTTTGGCGACCTCGTTTTGTCGCTGGTATATGCGGTAATTTGAAAGGATAAACACTAGTTGTCTGCAAAAACAATAGATGTATGTTTGTTCTTTGTCAATCGATTGACTTTTTACCTTCATGATTAACTGAACATTAAGACAAGTAGATTATTGTGTGTTTGTCGAGACTTTGGCTTCGAACAAAAATAAAAAAGCGAGATTTTCGTATTTGATTAGTAGATTAAGATGATTCAGACAGCGAACGAGAGAGAGAAGAAGAGAAAAACAATGAATGACAGGAAGAAAATAAATATGTGGTTGAAAGAACGAAGAGAGAGAAAGAGCGAGAGCGAGAGGAGAAGAGAAAAAACAACAACAACAAATTTGATTCAAACAATAAACGATCGCCCTGTTGTTTCAGAAGTAATTGCGCCTTCAGCATTCCATTGATAGAAGCAATGCATGGCTATGTTAAATTAATTTTTTTTCCGAAGAAATTCTTTTTAATATATAGAAAAAATAAAAATAAAATTTAATTCGAAAAAAAATCCTACGAAATTTTCTTGAGCAATTATTAATTGAAAACAGATGTCGCATTTGTACAGTTGCCTGACAATCATCGGTTTGATTGGTGGGAATCTATTTTTCTTCTTTCCTCAAACTTCCTTGGGTTTTTGCAAACAAAAAAAAAGCGTAATTTCAATTTGACAGAATAGTTTTTATTTTTATTTTGTTTTTAATTCAATTATGTCACCAAATCTAACCGAAGATGTGCCAGTGAATTCATCATATAAATTCGAGGATTCAAATGAAAGTATTCTCGTTACATTCTATGCTAATGGTGCAATCGAACAGAAAGATATTGAAGTACTCACAGAAACTGATTCACTTGATGTCAAAACACCAGGTAATTGACAACTTGAACGCGTTTCCCCCCTATTTGATTACAGAAATTTAGATGGTCAACGATGGTTTTTTAATTTGTACAATCATGTTTCTGTTGATCTAACGGATATTGTTGTGAAAATCAATGAAGATCGAACGCAAACTAAGATTAAACTTCGTCTATATAAACAGCTAAGATCTCAATCGTGGCCACAACTTCAGAGTCGTCAATCGATACCGATTACACCCCAAGATCCGCCGATATCAGCGCCACCGGAACAGCAAACCTATAGTCTTGCATTTAAAAATATTCCATCGGAATTTAGCGAAACATTTGATAAAGCCGTTGTTCAAATTTTCATTCACGATGTGTTCAATTGTGAAATTCAATTTACTGAAACAAATTTTACAATGATTTTTTCCACTAAGTTCGAAAGAGATACCATTGTTTTAATTTTTCATTCAGACAAAAATTTTCTTTGATTATTTATTACTAGAGATGAAAATTTTCTTCGAGAACATTCTATTCCATCGAATACGCCCATACGTATATTTGTACGTGTTAAACAACGTATTAAACCAGAATTAAGTTCTTATAAAATTCTTCTGACACTTTTCGAAATCACATTGATCAAAGATAATTCATTGGATTCACTATGGTTTCGTCTCGAACCAAATGAATATACCGAAACTCGATCGATTCTTCCATCATTATCAATCGGAGCAGATCACAATTTCAATCGATGTAAAAACTAAATACATATATTCTCATTGAAATCAATTCGATTTTGTTTTCTCAGCTCCTTATTCTTCTGATCGACAGTCAGATACATATTCATATCAACCAAACAGCACAATGCTGCATTCATCGAATACAACTCCACTTGGCTATACAGGAATCTATAATCCAGCAAATTCGTGTTTTATGAATGCAGCATTGCAATGTCTTTCGAATACACGTGAATTACGAGATTATTTTCTTAGTAAATAACATTTCTCGACAAGATTTTCAAACGAAAACGAATGATATTTCTTGTAGATTCAAATTATTGTGCAGAAATTAATCGAACAAATCCACTGGGTATGAAAGGTATTATGGCAGAAGAATTTGCCAGTATCATTCGAAGTCTTTGGGATGGACGATCGAGTTATATCAATGCAAATAGATTACGAGTTCGATCGATTTGATTGATTTTAAAAAATCATTGTTGACTTCTTCCAGGAATATGTCGGCAAACGACATCAAGAATTTGCTGGCAACGGTCAGCATGATGCGCAAGAATTACTGACGATTCTTCTCGATGCATTACACGAAGTAAATCATATTTTCTTTTCTATGATTGTAATGCAAAAGGACAAACCAATAGGATCTTAATCGTGTTATTAATAAACCAATAGTTCCACCGATTGAGGATGAAAATTTAACTGATGAAGTATGTGGATTTTGAATAGATTTCAACGAACTAATTTGATAATGGAAAATTCTAGTTACTTGCTAATGAATATTGGAATGCTTATTTAAAACGAAATGATTCTGTCATTGTTCAATTATTTACAGGACAATTCAAATCGAAAACGAAATGTCCACAATGTCAGAAAGTTTGTTGAGTTTTATTCGTAGATTTTTCTTTCAAAAGTATGTATTTAGGAATCAACGACATTCGATCCATTTACTACATTATCTATTCCAGTACCAAAACGAATTGTAGTTGACACGATTGTTCTCTATCGAACGGAAGAGAAAGCACCGACAAAATTTCGAATTAACATATCAGCCGATGGAACAATCGCCGATTTCAAACGTTTATTATCTCATAAAGCTGATTTATCAATAACTAAAGTTGACATATTTTGTTTTGTTAGCAAATCTTTCATTGTTTTGGTGTCTAGATGTTAGCATATAAAATCTCCAATCGAACAATTGATTATCTTAAAGATGAAGATCATGTGCCAACAAGTCTCTATTCATGGCAAAATTCTGATACAATCTACATGTAAATAGAAAATATTAATTTTCTGTTTTCACTCGATTTTGTTTTTTTTTTCGTTCTATTCACAGATCAGAAATTCTGACTAGTGCTGAATGTAACAACGAAAATATTGTTCAATTGGCATTCTATCAACGAGTATTTCGATGTCCGGATTTTGTTCAATCGTGTGCCTATTGTCAAGCATCACCCAATCCTAATTCGACGCCAAGATGGTGTAAAAAATGTTACCGAACATCTTATTGCGACGAGTTCGATTAATAGATCTTTTGTTTTATAGAGAATTTTTCTATTTTACTTAGACAATGCCAAAAATTTCACGCAAATGATCATAAGACTATGTGTGATTTTCGTTCATCGGATAATAACGAAATCATCGGTCTACCGTTTATAATAACACTACCGGAATCGAAATTGAATTGTTCGAATCTTTTCGAACAAATTAAAATTCATGCCAAGTAATTCGAAAGAAACAATTGTGGTTCGAAAATCTTGTTTTGTGTAGACAAAGTGTCGATATTCAGATTGATTATTCTCGAAATTTTCAACATCATATTGATGACAATAATGAATTTGATGATGAAAAGTAAATATGAATTAGAAAAAAGAGTAAAGGTGAAATTGAATATTCAAAAATTTCAGTTTCGACGATGTTGAAAGTTTGGATTGGACGAGTATAAAACGTACGCTTTGCTCGTCGGATTCTTGGTCCATATGTCGTATTGGCGATTATTTTATTAAGAAGAAACGTCATCAACGTGAAATCAATGATCATAATAGTAGTGACAGTAGTTTCGATGATTATGATATGCTTGAAGATATCTATGGCAATCAACCATTATTTCGTTTAATGCCTCAAAAAGATGATTATTTAAATAACAATCAAAACAATTGTCATGCAATTATTGATTTCAGTTTGTTTTTAAGTTTATTTTTTGTAACCAAAAAAAAACGGCAAGAAAATTTTTGACTAGACGAAACAAGCGATCGAATTCTACGTTCGTATCGAATTTTTTTCATCGATTGGTTTACGGACAATAAATTCGAGGCACCATTACGTATCACATCATCAAATAATCGAAATGGAATCAATGGTTTAGTCGAAGATGCAAGTGTGTTTAATGCATCAGCTGCTGGTAATTTGTTTGTAAAAATAGACTCACCCCTGAAAAATCTATTGAATGCTATTTTTAAGATCAAGATCTAACATTGGACCAATGTTTACAAATGTTTATTGAACCAGAAGTCTTAGGTTCTGATGATAAATGGTATTGTCCACGATGTAAAGAACATATTCAAGCTGAAAAGAAAATGTCTATTTGGCGTTTACCACCAATTTTAATCATACATTTAAAACGATTCAAATACAATCATAGTTCATCGTTCGGCTATATGTCAAGTCTTCGAGAGAAAATCGATACAAATGTTAAATTTCCTATTTTGTAATTGACTTTCTTCGGTGTTTTTCTTCTCTCGCTAATCAATTCTCATTGTATTTAGTAATCTTGATATGGGACCTTACTGTTCATCAATAACACAAACAACAGATGACGATTATTCTCTTCAATCACGTTATGATCTCTATGGCGTTATTGATCATTGTGGTTCAGCTTTATTTGGACATTATACATCGGACGCAAAATTATTAGGTTTCAACGATCCAACGAAAATCGAAATCGGTAAAAGACAAATTCATCGAAAGACTGTTGAAAAATGCTTTTTCTTTTAGGTTGGCGTACGTTCAATGATCAACGTGTAACACAATTAGCGTCGGCTAAAGATTTACTCCGTTCGGATGCGTATGTTCTTTTCTATCGTCATCGTCAGTTATCTGTCGATTATTCATTTACTGAACAACTTCAGCAATCACTCGATGATTCAATGGCTAGTAATCAAATGAATGAATCTTGAATTTCAAGATTATTTGTTTTCCATCAACTGTGATCACACTATTAAACTTGAAAATAGTTCGGTTTTTTTATTTTATTTCTATATTTTTTCTATTTAATTATGTTATAGTTTTTTTTTAAGAAGATAAAATAAATGAAATATACGATGTATATTTGACTATTTTTCCGCTCTCTTTCTCTGTTCGGTTGATTAATAATAATACCATCAGACTTATTTATCGGCGAAAACAGCTGTTAACCTGAAGAAAAAAAAAACGAAAGGAACGAGACGTTCTTGAGAGTTTGTTTTTGTCGATTTGATAATGAAAAATAAATAAAAGGCTGCACTTTTTTTTCACATTGCCATAAGAAAGAAAGAAAAAAAGAAATCCATATATATGTATATCTGATTAGTCATGTTGGAAAAAGAAACAAATTTGAATATTAAGTAGGAAAAAAAACACAAGCTGAATGATATTTGAATGATTCGTAATCTAAGAAAATCAATAAAATACATAGTTTCGTTCGCTCTTATTTCTCTCTTGAAGAAAGACGAGAGAGAGAGAGAAAGAAAGCGATAAACTTTTGAGTCACTTTCTTTTTGTTTCAGGCTTTTTTCTTCTCAAATAAATGTTGGCCATGTAGTTGTGAAAAGAAAAAAGGTTGAGAAACGAAAGAATTGATTTTTATTTTCTTATTCTTCGTCTTCGTTTCTTATAGTTATTTTTTTTATCTTCACATTTCGTCTGATTCATAAACATGACTAAATTCTCGTTTCGTTTGCTATCGTCGGTTTTTTCTCCTTTTTCAGTAATAACTGAAACACAATCCTTAAGCCATCGCATAAACATATCGCCTACTCATTTCTTTTTCGATTGATTCTTATATATATATATACATATAACAACCATTATTATTCCCGAATAACAACCACTAATGTCAATGATGTTTTTTTTTAATGCAATTGATCACAATTGATAGGTAAATGCATTTTTACTCGATCATCTTTGCTATGTAAATGAGGCTATTTTCAAGCAAAATACGTAGAAATTAATCGGCAAGAAAAATGTTTTCTTTTTCTCTTTCTCTTGTTTATAGATGTTAAAATAGAAACGAGCAAGAAAAAAAAGAGAAAGATCGTATCTTAAAAACTATCATGAATCAAATATACATTCGAATGTATATATGCACACACTGGTTTGCTAATTGACGAAGGGAGCAAATCATTCAGTCATATCATTATTGTTACGTTTTTTATTTTCTTTTTTTACCTGCGTATATATACACATTCATTTTTCTACTAGAATATAAAGAAAAGATACAAGGCCAAATTTCGCCTATGCGTATGTAAACGATTGATAGTTTGTTGTATTTTAGATTTTAAATAACTTACTTATGACTTCAGAACGTTATTATGAAACTCGAACAGTTCGAGAAGAAAATCGTGGAAATACCGTTGATAATAGTCGATATCAATTTCCTAATGATCAACGTGTAAATTTACCTATTCAACAAACGATTAATCGTTTTAATCAAAGTACAAATGAACAACGTTTACAAGAACGTTTACGTCAACAAGATACAACCGTACAATGGGTCAATGATTCAGTAACTGGCCGAGAAAAATTTCGAGTTAATATTAACGTCGATGGTTTCAATCGAGACGAAGTAAAAACAAGATACTTCCAATGTGTTTTTTTTGTTCATTGTCTATTTAGATTACTGTTCGTGTTAATGGAAATAAATTAGTAGTTGTAGGTGAACATTTCGAAACTAAAGATCAAGTAAATATTTGCTTTTATTATCTATTGTTTTGGGTTTTTTCGAAAGTATTTTCATTTTTGTAGAGTACAGCCAAGAAAACTATTGAAAAAACCTACGATTTACCACGTGATGTCGATCCAAACAATCATCAAGTAACATATCCATCGTCAACACTCATGCAAATCGATTTTCCATCACAACATTCAAATGTTATCATTGATAACGGTCGAATACCGTCGAATCTTGTTACGAATTATAATTCATCATATGGTGGATCACCAGATATAAGCAGAGAAAAAAATACATCTGAATTTATTTCGACAAGAAAAATCGGTGGTGGTGGTGGTGGTAACTCTGTTAATTTTCCTAGTTCAAGTAAATAAAATCGAATAACAATGAAGATTTTATTATTTTGATATTATTTTAGGTCTACGTTCGACTTCACAGTATGACAATAATGGATATTCATCGACAAGCAATTATCAAACTCCTGTCAATCGAGATTATTCAAGTACAAATACAACTTCATTTACTACTTCAGGAAATAATTTTCGAACTCCTTCAAGTCGAAATGTTGAAATTTCAAGTTCGTTTGATAATGATTTTCGATCTCCTCCGTTGACACGTGCCGAAAATAGTGGTGTTCAAGAACGAACATATACTGAAACTCGTCGTGAAGTCGAACAACGTCGTTCAAGTCCAACAACAGGCACTCAAACATCTCGTGAATTCGAACATCATCGTTCGGGTAGTCCATCGTTAGGTCGTACATTCGATGACAATCGTTTTCGAACAGCAACACTTCCTCTCAATACTGATCGTTTCATTTCTCCAGCAGCATCCTCGCGTAATATCGAAGTACGAGAATTTTCACGACGTGTTGGCGGTGCTGACGGTGGTTTTAGTACGGACACAAGTTTCAATCTCGAACCGATTCGTTTGTCGTCGAGTTTCAATACGGATGCATTTTATCGTAGTGCTTTTCAACCACGAGATTTCACGAATAATTCCGGTCAAAAATGTATCGAAATGAAACTCGATGTAAGCAAATATCATCCAGATGAAATTAAAGTTTCAGTCGAAGGCAGTGATCTTATTGTCAAAGCTGAACATAATGACAATCGACCGCCAACAGCAACATCACGTAATTACTATTATAAACAAGTTACTCTACCACCAAATACAGATTTGAAAAGTATTAAATCAGAACGTCAGGGTGATGGTCAACTTTATATAACAGCTAAATTTAATAATTAATTGTCTTTCGTCTCTATATGTATACAAACCTAGGACCACAATTCCTTCTTTTCATATTAGTCTCGTTTTTTCTCATATTTTAATAATTTCCTTTTCAATAAAATATTTTCGAAACAAAAACAACACATATCCATTCGAATAATCGAAATCTAATCCATCATTTGGTTTTTTCTACAGTAAATATTTACTGACCTATTACTTCTTCTACCATAAAGAATGTCAATATTTTCCTTTGAAACAATGTTTTCCATCCGTTGAAATTGATCGATATATTTCAAAAAAGAACAACAACAGTGGTTTTAAGTTTAATAAAACAGATAGGCACAAAATTTTATTGTGTATGTGTATACTTTTTCTTTTTGTCTATGTTGAAAAACGAAACAACAGATAGATCGTCAAGTTTTGACAAATGAAAACCTAATAGAGACATACAAAAAAAAGAGAAAGAGAAAAGAAGAAAAAGAATGAAGTTTTAAAACGAAAGAATTGCCTGGAATGACGAAATGCCACCGGCTGTTGCTAATCAAAAAAAGAAAGACGAAAAACAAACAAACAAACAAACTACGATCATTTCAAATCCTTAGAATTTCCGTGTTTTGATTCAAATAACGTTCAGTGGTCTATGTTTTACGTGCGGTAGCTTTCACACCTTTTTTAACTTGTGGTTTATTCAAAATAACACCTTGTTTTCGTACTTGACTCGTTGTTTTTTTCGTCGATGAATAGATTGATTTTCGTCGTTGAACTTGTCGAAGTGCGCTCTTTGCTTGTAAACGATTGGCCGGCTTTTTAACCCGATAGATACGAACAATCCAATGTTCGGTTGTATAAGCTTCTTCGACATGTTGTAAATCAAAATTTTTATTACCAATTTCGACATGACGCGTTCGATCGAAGCCCGGCGGCGAACGATAATCTGTTTGTAATTCACCAAAACGATAATAACATAATTTATACATTAAACAATTGAGCAATATCGGTGAGCCTGATTTATCAACACGAAATTCGCCATTTTCAGTAAAATAATCTTGTTCACGAATATCTTTCGGATGTTCACCTTCAGCAATTCGAACCATCCACAAGAATTTATTAATATCATCTCCTGAATAACCAATCATGCCTCCGAATATAACCAAAATATAATCAACATCCAACATTGTCATTATTTTATAAGCTTCAGTTTCATTACTTGACATAGCTTTGCCAACCAAAGCAATATGACTATTATTCCATGTATTATTATCAACCAGAACAGTTCGATTGCCCATACCAGCTATTTGATAGCCATAATCCCACCAGGACATAACACGAGCTTTTTCCGGTGTATTCTTTCTCAACCAATAATAAGCTTCACGAAAATCATCGATTATATATCGTGTACCATCGTTATTATACGATGCAAGTACAATCGATGGCGATGAATAAGCATTCGATGTCACCCATGTACAATGAACAGCAAGTAACATTAACATCATCGCAATACAAATGACAACAATAGTTTTGATATTCGATGTAATAAAACTCTGATCATTATCATTATCTTGATTGTTACTTGTCGAACCACTACGACGTTTGGCTGGTTTACCAGCTTTATCGTAGAGATTTCGATTGGTTTTTTCATTTTCATTTTCACCTTCATCATCATTCGTTTCATTGGTTGTCGATGTCATTTCCGATGATTCAGCATCGGCATAATAATCTAATGTTTTCGAAAGAGCAATAGCAGCAAGTACACAAACACATGGTGTCAATGTTAACATCAATCGAATCATAACACCAGCAAAATACGATGCAAATACAGCGTAAAGAACAATGAAAACACGTTCATCATTCAATTCTTTAATACAAAACCATGCACCAACGGGAAATAAACAAATTAATAGATGAAGATCGAAGAAAAACGATGTCCATGTAGTCGGTTGATGTTCACTGACACTAGCAATAATCGGTATATGAATCTTGGCATAATTCGTATCCCATAAGGAATAAAATCGGCCTGACCATGGTGCTATATAACCAGCATAAGTTAAAATAACAACGACAGCAAACACGATAAGACCAACGAAGATAATTAAACCGAAAAATAATTGTTTTAAATCACCAGCACGTGGCAATTTCGCGTAGAGATAATCGATGAATGCGTAAGCTTGTATAAGTGCAAATACACCGGCAGCAACCATATGTTCACTGGTACGAACAGGTTGAAAGCCGACAAATGGCACTTGCATGGAAAGAATTAAACCAAGAATGTAAAATGTTGAATAGGAAACATATAAACGAAGAGAATATCGACGAAGAATAAGTAAGAAAAATACGTGAACAGGAATTAAATTTATTATGAATACGTATCCGCCCCAAGCTGAAACCATATAGAAATACGAGAGAGCCGTACAGCATGACCAAAAGATGCTACCAGTTTTAACCGAACGAATCCAGAGAAAATATGTAAACATCAACGCAAATATAGCGATACCTTCGTTATCGTACGAGCCAGCAACACTACGCGATGAGTAGCCCGGTGCAATAGCAATGAATGCTGCTGCAAATAGACCGGCTCGTCTCGACCATAATTCTTTGGTCAATAGATAAGTTGCTATGGCTGTAAGGCCACTGAAAAATGGCGCAAGAAAAACGCAAATCTCTCGAATATGTATTGGAATATTGATCATATGGAGGAACCAATGGATAACGCCACTTGTTACCATTAAACCTGGATAAACCGTGCCACCAACGATTCGTCCAAGTGGATACCAAGCTAATTCATCGAACCAATTGAGAAAATTATAGAAACCATTTTCGGTCATATACGCTGTCGAACGATAGTTAAACCATGGATCGAATTCGTGAATAATCGATTCGAAACGAATCACGGAAAATAATCGAGACATAAAACCTGATATATATGCGCATGTTAACACCGTAAATGTGATTAAAGATGTTAGGCCAGCTGGTGATAATAACGAAGTCGGTGCATTGACGGCCGGTGATTTTTTTGTTGAATGTTTCGATTCAGTTGGTGGTTGACGAGAATCATCGTCAAGAAATTTATCATCTGTTGTGACTCCCGAAGCCATCTGAAAGAAAACAAAATAAAATAACCGAACAGCCAACTATTCAAATCGAATGAAAAAGCGAGAGAGCGAGGGGGGAGAAGAAAAAAACGAACGAAAGCTTGGAACGATTCAATAGGCTGACGAAATAAGCAAATCACATTGTTCGTCGTCTTTCGATTTGACGTTCACGTCATCTATCTTCGTTTTATTAGTATTAAAATACGCCGAAAATGTTTCATATACTAAAGATCGTCGTTCTTGTTTTTATTTTATTTTTTTGCTTGTGTCAAAAAACTTCATTCAAGGAGTTAGAAGACACATGCACACAGAAAATACATACACATTTGCAGATTTTTTTGGTTTGGTGAGAAAGAAAAAAAAGAGCAAGAAATACAATTAAAATTCAAAAGAAAAAAAAAGGCAGATCAAGTGAACAAGCGAGAGAAAGAGAAAAAAAGAAGAACATTAGTGTATATATGCTTGATTCAAAGAGAACAAAAAAAGTAGATAAGAATTTCTTTCGAATGAACGTACGCTGTTTGATTCGTTTTCGTTTTTGGGTCATCGCATTAGTTGATAGATCACAAAACAACCGATGACTATTGCTTTACAAAAAAAGAAAGAAAAGAAAAGGCAGGCATAAATGCCGAGATTCAAATACTAGAAAAGGTATTTGATTGGCTTTTTTTCGTTTGTCGTCACAGTCACTGTTAGCATAGATATCATGAAGAGAAGAAAAAACACTAAAGCACAAGTAAACTATACAAATATTTGGAACAGCACCAGAAGATCATGATTTCGAAGATTGTAATTTGGTTTTGTTCAAAAAAAGATTTGAGCATTGAAAGCGTAAGTGTGTGAATGTGTTTTGGAATAGAAAGAGAGAGAGAGACAGACGTGTGTGAAATACTCGAAAATTTGAAAGAAAGAGACAGAGAGGCAAAAAAAAGATCTCGAATTTTTGGTCGATCACAGTAATTCATACTGTGTCAAGTGCATACGTTGAATGATGTCTCGACAATCATTAAATACTCGACGAATATTTTCTGTGTCGACAGCACATGTAAAATGTGGATAACAGGAATGACGTTTATCGCCACTAGCTGTACTTATTCTCTAGATAAAATCGAAGACGAATTTTCACCGAACAACCAAGTAGAAAAAAAAGCTCAACGTACTAAGAATTCATCACGAATGAAAAATTTTGCGCGTGTTACTTCAGCATCTTCATCGGGATCAGCACGATCTAAATATCAAAGAAAATTATTTATAAACAAAATCTCGTTGTTCATTCAATTCTCAAAAACGAAACACACGCACACACACATCGTGCTGAAATTCTTACTACGTTTCAAAAGAAATCGATCTGAAGAAGATTAGTTTCGCGAAATGATCTAGTTTTTTTTTCTTCTCTCTTATTACCTAATTCAGTATTCGAAACAACATATCGAGCATATTCAGGAAAATATTCTTCAAGTTTCCATCCACCTTTGATTTTTTCAGCAAGAAGATCTTGTTTATTAAGAAATAAAATCACCGATATTGTTTTCAACCATCTCGAAAACAAAAAAAAAAAGAATCATTATTTCATCGTTCTATTCAATGAATATTATCCTATCTACCGATTATTCCAAATATTTTTAAATAAATCTAATGATTCTTTCAAACGATTTTGCTTTTCATCTTCAATTAAGACTAAATTAAATCCACTACATGCTGTTACGAATATTATTGCAGTCACATCATTAAAACATTGAATCCATTTTCGACGTTCTTCACGTTGTCCACCAACATCGAACATACTTTGAGAACAAACGAAATCATTTTTCTTCAAAATCAAACAGAAAAAAAAATTCCTACTGAAAACGAACACGTTCAACAATGAAGATCGTTTCATAAATGCCGGATGTCAAAACACGACAACGAAGAATATCCTTCGAAAGAAAATAAAAAAGTTAACAGTTGAATAATGATTAATGTACATTGACACTCGTGATGTCACTGAAAAAAAAAACGCAAATATGATTCATACATACTTGATCACTCGGCATGTAATTTGGTTTTTTAATTTCATTGACACGATCGAGAAAACTTTAACGAAGAAAATCAAATCAATCAAAAAATAATTCAATTCTATTTCGGTCAATTTTACTATTTAGCACAATCAATTAATTGATATTCATTAGCTCGTTGAAAACATTCTTGTACACCTGTATCTCGCCATAAGATTTCGACATTCGTAAAAAATTCACTTGGATAATCGAAATCTAATTGAAAAGCTGTTGTAAGAATATATGTCGCACGTGATTGACATTCTGCATCTCCAAATTGAACAGGCGGAGTAAGTGTTTCCATAGCACGTAAAATACTCTAAATTAGTCATTATAAAAACAAAAAACTATGTGAATAATGTCGTAACATTACAGCTAATGAATCACGAATGTTACGTTTGATGTCAGAAATTCTATCGAGTTTTTCTCTAGATACGAAGAAAAATAAATCTCAAAATATTCTTCAAATAAAAATGTGTCAGTTGATCTACTGTTTAGTAAATGGATCGTGTAAAATTTTCATTTGTTTGACAACAGTTGATTTTCCTGATTCACCAGCGCCTATGAAAGAAATGAGTTGTTTTTTTTTAAAAATGTTTGGTAACAAGAATGACATTCGTTCGAACCTAATAGTAATAGACGATATGTTGCTTTGTAAATTTTTTCATCGCGTTTTAAACGTGCATTGATATCTTTATTGATTCGTTCGCTTTTTTTGTCGTCGTCAGTTTTCGGGAAAAGACAGCTCAACAATTTGGGCATGGTTTTCTTTTTATCAATTTCGTTCGAATAATTCGTCATTTAACATTAATTTTCAGTCGTTATCAATGAATAATAAATAGGTCTTTTTTATATGTTATCGAGAGAGATTTTCAATATTCGAATGGGCAAGAAAAAAACGAAACGTATATATACACACACACACACGAAGAAGACGAATATCTAAAATAACAACAACAACAACAAAACTTTACGTTTTCGTACCTGATTTGATTGAATGAAGAGAAAAACGAAAAATTTATGACAAGAATATATTTCGTAAAAAGAACGAATCATTAACCATCTATGCACTTTGATTCGAGATAAAAATCTAGTGAAGAAGATTTCGGAGGAAAAAAACGAATTTTTTTTTCGATATTCAATAAAAAAAATTTTTTTTTCGATTTTTTTTCTTCAATAAGAACAAAATAAAATTAATTACTTAGAATTCTAATAAAACTCACATTCGTTTATTTCAAATAACGATGATATTTCCTCTGTAGATACAGATTCTGTCGTCTCGATTGGTAATGATGTTTGATTTTGAAGAGACAAAAAAAACTGAAGTTTTTATTTATGGCAACGAGCTCTCTTTCGTTTTCTCTCCCTCTCACCCTCTCACTTCTTCGTCAATGTACAATTGCTCGAAGCGAATTCACATTGAAAATGCACTTTACATGACTGAAAGCGACTGTCTAATCAACAATTGTTATAAGTATAGTAAAATGATTTATTTAAAGAAAACGACGAACGACGAAAGAAGAGATGTTGGCTGAAAACGAAACGAAAAAAAAAAGAGTTGTTCATTTTCATATTTCAATGCAATTTCATTGGTCGAATGATTCACATCCAAGTCGATCCATAGTTTATTCATTTTAACGGCTCTTTCTTAAGCAAGAAGAAGAGAATTAAATCATCATACGATGTCGAAATATGCTGATACAATCAACTCATTTTATACGAAATCTGAAAAATATACAAATGAAATTGTCTTGGAAAATTTTGGTCTTCTTCGTCGAATGTATTCGAACTATTTAACAACAGAAACCTATAAACATTGGAATTGGTCGTGGTCGTACATGATACAATTAGCATTCGATGAGAATAAATTTCGTATTCTCGTACAATTCGATAATCTTCCATTAACAGCCGGACATTTACTTGCATTTAAAGCAATTCTCTACAAGAAAAATAGTCAAATAACGAAATCAAGCGAATGCATTTGCTTAAAAGAACATTGCTGGCTAACAAACAATTCGAATACATTAGAATTATGTTCAATGACTGAACTCGAAGAATTTATTTGCAAAGATACACTTCGATTAATGGTTATTGTCAGGTACGAAGAAAAACAAAAAACGACAAATCGTTTAACTTTTCGTCCTTTGTTTTTCTTTAGACATGATTGGCTTGTCAAAAGTCAGCATCTTGAAAGTACGCTGTCAGATAAGAAACTATCGATTTGTCAACAAAAATTTCTCGATGATATCAAATCACTTTCGAATCAGACCGAAACAAGTGATGTTTGCATACGTGTACATAATAAAACCTATCCATGTCATCGAGTTATTCTCAGTGCACGTTCGAATTATTTTCAAAAATTATTTCAATCGAATTTTACCGAAAAAACTCAACGGGAAATCGATCTCAGTTCGTTTCTACTCAATGAAAATGATTTCGATCTTCTACATGCATATTTCTACAAAGCTGAAATCAATCTCAATCACGAAAATATTCTTCAATATATTCAACTTAGTGATCAATTTCTTTTGGATGATCTCTATGAATTTTGCGAAGATTATCTTCTTACAGGTCAACATATCAACGAAACGAATATCTTGAATATTCTAGATATTTACTATACACTTCAACGAAAGATTTCAGTGAACATTCAAGAAAAATGCTTTTTAATACTTAAAACAACTCGTCAATTGCTCAATGAACAATCTTGTCAGGATCTTTTAAAAAAACATCCACAATTAGCTCTCGAACTTGTCAAATATTTTGTCTAGGAAAACGAAATAATAATTTTCTTAACTGTTATTGTTGTTGATATGTTTTTTTTTCAGATAAAAAAAAAAGAATGTCGGACGATGATGATATGGGTGATAATGATGATTTCGATCTTGATTATGAAAATACCGATGAAGAGCCCGATGCTGATTTAGAAAATCAATATTATAATTCCAAAGCATTGAAAGAAGATGATCCATTGGGTGCAATTGAAAGTTTTAAAAAAGTTCTTAGTTTAGAACAAAAAGCCGGTGAAAAAGGTGATTGGGGTTTTAAAGCTCTTAAACAAATGATGAAAATCTATTTTAAAATGGAGAATTATGATGAAATGCTAGCTTGTTATAAAGAATTGTACGTATTCAATTCGAATGACTTTTATTGAATATTCAGGTTCTTCTTTTTCGTTGTTGTTGTTGTCTAGATTAACGTATATTAAATCAGCTGTAACGAGAAATGTGAGCGAAAAATCGATAAATTCAATCTTAGATTATATTTCAACATCGAAACAAATGGATTTATTACAGAATTTCTATGAAACAACATTAGGCGCATTGAAAGAAACGAAAAATGAACGTTTATGGTTTAAAACAAATTTAAAACTTGGTAAACTCTATGAAGAACAGCAGGATTATGTTAAATTACAGAAAATTCTCAAAGAATTACATAAATCTTGTCAAACATCTGAAGGTATATACAAATTGATTTTGATTTTCAATCCCAATTTTTCAATATTCATGTTCAGGTACCGATGATCAACGTAAAGGCACGCAGCTATTAGAAGTCTATGCGTTGGAAATTCAAATGCATACCGTTCAAAAGAATACAAAAAAACTCAAGCAATTATATGAACTCTCATTACATATCAAAGCTGCTATACCACATCCATTAATCATGGGTTCGTCTAGTGTTTATTTTTATGCCATAAAACAAAACAAAAAACTTGACATTTAGGTGTGATACGTGAATGTGGTGGTAAAATGCATTTACGTGAACAAGAATACGAAAAAGCGCATACGGATTTTTTCGAAGCTTTCAAAAGCTATGATGAATCAGGTTCACCACGTCGTACGACTTGTTTGAAATATCTCGTTCTTGCAAATATGCTCATGCGTTCGACCATCAATCCGTTCGATTCACAAGAAGCTAAACCCTATAAAACCGATCCTGAAATTCAAGCAATGACAAATCTCGTTGGTGCCTATCAAAATAATGATATCAAAGAATTCGAATCGATCCTACGTACAAATCGACAAGCTATCATGGACGATCAATTCATTCGTGAACATATCGAAATACTTTTACGTACGATTCGAACCAAAGTTTTAGTCAAACTTATTAAACCGTACACTAAAATTCGCATTGAATTCATCGCTCAAGAATTAAATATACCAATGGATGATGTCGAAAGTTTATTGATATCATGCATACTCGATCAAACAATAACAGGCAAAATCGATCAAGTCAATCATGTACTCGAACTTGATCAACAACAAAATATTCAAGGTTTACATCGTTATTCAGCTATATCGAAAGTATCAACACAATTGCAAAATGTTCAACATGCGATTATACAACGATTCAATTAAACATTAGTAGTATACATATACATATATATAAATATAAGTTATTTCGGTTTTAAACAGAAAAAAAAGCAAAATAAATGTTCAAACTCTTTTAAAGAGAATATCTCTGTCTTCTGTTTGGATTAGAAATGCGCGTCGAATGAATAGTCCATAGATTATCAGAAAGTCGTTCTATTTCCTTATTGCTCTAGCGAATCAGAGATAGACTTTTTCAGAGTACTCAAAATACGAATAGAAGAGAATAGGAAAAAAACAACAACAATAACAAAAATAGCAGTAAACGTTCTTTTTTCTTCTCACCCTTTGGTGTCCTTAGGTACGAAAGCAATATTACATTACATTCATTCGTGATTTTTATAACTACCAAGCAGCAGCAGCAAAGGTAAATTGGTCTATCGATGAAAATTCAATATTTAAACTTGAATTATCTCGTCAGTACATCGAGAAGATGAGTAATCCTTTTATATATATAATTAGACGCGAACATCTGTGTTGATTAAATATTTTCTCGTTTGCGTGTGTGTGTGTTTTTTTTCTTCTGGCGTGTGTGAGATTGTGTGAACCTGAGTATCGGACGTAATTGTTGAAAGAATAGAAGAAGAAAAAGAAAAAAAAATTCAGTTTAGTTAGCGAGAGAAAAAAAGAAAGAAAGAAGAAAAAGAACCTTAGTTAACACTGTTATCGTCTTGAAAATCTTTCATCAAAATGAACGGTCATGCGAAATCAACGACTCATCGATGTTTTGATACGCATCCACATCAATGGCATCATGCTATGAAGGTTAGGAGAAATCAGAAATTTTCTTTTTTTAATTTTTACAGAAAAATAGATTGTTTTTCTTCGTGTTTTTTCCTTCGTCTTATAAAAAAAATGTCAATTTTAAATTCTTTAGATTTCTTTTTTTTCTTGTTCGTGTTTTTCTCTCTTTCTCTTGTTTGTAAATAATGAGTTTAAAACGACCGAATGAAAATGGCAGTTTGGTACCTATCGGTCCTCAACCACCATATAAACAAGCTCGAACAAATGAAAATCAAATCGTAGCCGTACGTGCACGTACATCAAAATTAGCCGCACCCATTATGCTATTACAAGGACATGAAGGCGAAGTATTTTCATGTAAATTTCATAGCGATGGTGAAATCATGGCATCAGCTGGTTTTGATCGAAAAATATTTTTATGGAATGTCTATGATCAATGTTATAATTGGTTCGTTTTGGCCGGACATGGCGGGGCAATTATGGAAATTCAATGGAGTCCCGATGGAAGTGAATTAGCGTCATGTTCGACTGGTAAATCGATTCTCAATTAAATATTGACGAATAAAAATTTCGATTTTTAGATAAACTATCCTATATTTGGGATATAACAACATGTCAACGTGTAAAAAAGCTAAAAGGTCATGAATCATTTGTTAATTCAATTGGTTATTCACGTCTTGGCAAAGATATGATCTGTACAGGTTCAGATGATGGTACAGTTAAAATTTGGGATCGACGTACGCGTGGTGAAGTGATGACATTTACATCGACCTATCAAGTTCTTGCATGCTGTTTTAATAATTCATCGGACGCTGTCTTTTCCGGTGGAATTGATAATGTTATTAAAATGTGGGATTTACGAAAAAAAGATGTTTCATTGAAACTCGAAGGTCATCTCGATAGTCCAACAGGTCTCGAATTGAGTCAAGATGGTTCATATTTAGCATCGAATGCAATGGATTCAACAATACGTATTTGGGATATTCGACCCTATTTCAATGGAGTCGATCGTTGTGTTAAATTATTTCAAGGACATCAACATAATTTCGAAAAGAATCTTCTACGTGTTGCTTGGTCACCCGATGGCAAACGTATATCATGCGGTAGTGCCGATAAACATGTTTACATTTGGGATGTGCCAACACGAAAACTTCTCTATCGTTTACCGGGACATCTCGGCAGTGTAAACGAAGTTGATTTCCATCCAAATGAGCCCATTATCGCATCGGGTTCATCAGATAAAACCGTTTTTCTCGGTGAAATCGAACCATAAATCTGTTTTCTTTTGTACATGTTTACAAACTGTACGACAAATTTTTTCTTTTTCCTCTTTTTTGTGTGTATGCGTACCTATATGTCTGTCTGTCTATGAGATCAAATGAAAACATGTTGTTACAAAAAAAATTATATGAAAAAAAAACTAACACCAAACGTCTTTTTTTTGTTAATTTAGATGGATCTTCGTAATAAACTCAAAAAGGAATTGAAAAACGGCGATTCGGGCCAAAAGAATCACTATCAAAATCAATCGTTTGCTGATACAGCTGTCAATGCACTTGAACAAAAAACTTTACTCGACATCGATTCTGAACCGTAATTAATCAACAACTATCTCAAGCAGAAATTTTCTCTTTTTTTCCTATATTTAGATGGAACATTCGTCATACGAGTATCATCTGTACTTTAGGTATTTAAAAAAAAAAGATATTTCTTTTGGATCGAAATTGATTTTTGTTTCATCTTAGGACCTGCATCACAAAGTGTTGAAATGCTATTGAAAATGATCGATGCTGGAATGAATATTGCACGTTTGAACTTTTCACATGGATCTTATGAAGTAATATTCGAGAAAAAAACAATAGAACACGCTTATCTTTCGACTTTTGATATTTAGTATCATCAACAAAGTATCAATAATGTTCGTTTGGCTGAACAACAAGCCAGTAAAGATGGTCAATTTCGTGCTATTGCCATTGCATTGGACACCAAAGGTCCAGAAATTCGTACTGGTGTTCTAGCTGATGTACGAGAATCTTAGTTTAAATGAAATCTTTCGATTTGTTGGTTTTGTCTAGGGAGTTAATAGTGAATTGGACTTAAAAAATGGCGTGATTGTTCGTGTCACGACTGATCCACAATATGCAGACAAATGCACAAAAGATAATCTCTATGTTGATTATAAAAATATTACACAAGTTATTAAACATGGCAATCGAATTTTTATCGATGATGGTCTTATTTCTTTACAAGTTCAAGAAGTTGGTTAGTTGAATTTACAAAACAAAATGCACTAGAACACATGAGAGAACATTTTTTTTCCTTCTATCGAATAGGTTCAGATTATCTTGTTTGCGAAGTTGAAAACGGTGGTATGTTAGGCAGTCGTAAAGGTGTTAATTTACCAGGTGTACCAATTGATTTACCGGCTGTATCGGAAAAAGATAAAGAAGATCTTGCTTTTGCTGTTAAAAATGACGTACGAAACGAAGTTCTCGAGATGAAAATCAGAAAAAATTTGTTTTACATTTGTGTAGCTTGATATGGTCTTCGCTAGTTTCATTCGTGATGCTGAAGGTGTTCGTGTTATTCGAGAACTTCTTGGTGAAAAAGGCAAAAACATTCAGATCATTGCAAAAATCGAAAATCATCAAGGAATTCAAAAGTAGATCAACAAAAGAAAATCGAACGCATTCGACATTTGTTTTCATCTAGTTTCGATGCCATTCTCGAAGAAGTCGATGGTATCATGGTTGCTCGTGGTGATATGGGCATTGAAATTCCTCCACAAAAAGTTTTCGTTGCACAAAAAATGATGATTGCCAAGTGTAATCAAGCCGGTAAACCAGTTATTTGTGCCACACAAATGTTAGAGAGTATGACGAAAAATCCTCGACCAACACGAGCCGAAGTCAGCGATGTGGCTAATGCTGTGTTGGATAATGCCGATTGTATTATGTTGTCAGGTGAAACAGCAAAAGGCAAATATCCTGTTCAATGTATTCAATTGATGCATGAAGTAATTTCGAATGGTGACAACAGAGAAATAGAGAGGGAGTTGTGTGATTTAGATCGCTCGAGAAGCTGAAGCTTGCTTGTTTCATCGAGAACTTTTCGAAGATCTTCGTTATTTTACTAAACCGCCATTGGTAATTGGATTCATTTGTTGTTTTTTGAATAATTGCGTTTTCGTAGGATCAAATGCAATCAACTGCTATTGCTGCAGTTGAAGCTGCATTTCGAAGTTTTGCTAAACTTATCGTTTGCTTGACTCATTCAGGACGGTGAGTTTACCAATGAAATCCTAATTGAATCGCTTATTTCGCTTCGATTAGATCTGCTCGTTTGATTGCTCAATATCGTCCTCGTGCTGTCATCATGGCCGTGACACGAAACTTGAAAACAGCTCGACAAGCTCATTTATATCGAGGTTGTTGTCCAGTTTATGTCGTTAGTAAGTTTGTTCGAAATTGATTTATCATCAGAAAAAAAAAACAAAATATTTCGTTCTTTTCTAGCACAACGAAGTAAGCACAAAACTAATAAATAAAAGAAATTGATTTTCACTAAAAATCAAATCATGATTAAATTCACTTGCTTTTTTTGATCAAATAGAAACCGCATCACAGGCAAATTTAGCTGCACTTCAAGGTGATTGTAAACTTTTATGTTGACTTACTGAATCTTTGCCTTTCTATTTCTAGTTGCTGAAGGTGTCAATCCAGATAGTAAATTCGATTGAAAACAAAAATTTTCAAAGAAAAAAACAAACAAAACTGTCCTTTCACATTTTCAGACATCGATCTCGAAAAACAACACGAACTCTTATTCAGACAACATCATATTTCAGCAACTCAAGCCTTAGCTATGAGCGATTGGTTACTCGATGTTGATGCTCGTGCTATGGATGCGATTCGAGCTGGTAAAGAACGTGGATTCGTTTCGACTGGTGATGCAGTTATTGTTGTTACCGGATGGGTAAAAACAAAAAAAACATTATCGATATTATTTTTCTCACTTTATTCGTCTTTTTTAGCGTCCGGGTTATGGTACCACCAATACATTACGTATCATCTATGCAGATTAGACTGACATTCGATTCAGAATTATTCTCATTTGACAAAATCAACACGTTCCTGTCTCTTAAACCCGCCCTATGCATTTCGCGCATTAAACAATTCAGTCTCATTTATTCAACTCAAACAATATTTTTGCATAACCTGCAGCTTGTCTTTTCTTTTTCTGAAGGCAATTTTCTCTATTATCTATTTACTCAATTCTATTTTTTATTTCGTCTTAGTACACTAACTAGAAACAGTGTCGTTATCGTACAAATCAATCAAACAAAACCACTATATTTTCTTGTCAAACCATTTAGTAACTTCTTAGTTGAATAAAACACCTCTATAGTCAGAATGAATAAATACATACAATTCCAGTTCGTTTTCTTTTAGCCCAACCAGTCATACTACTTAAATATTAATATTCAAAGAAAAATGCATGCTATCAATAAAATCATTACAGAAGAGTATGAAAAAAAAAGTTAAATCTATTTGCATATCACTTGAAAGCGAATATCACAAAACTTTCATCTATAATATCCATTGACTACTTGTCAACGACAAGATGTCTATGTATACATTGACCAAAAAAAACACGCGTCAACGTTTGCTTGTTGATTAAAAGATAATGACTATTAATCAATGAAAATGTGAAAATAGTCAACGGTAAAAATCTATTGATTAGATTGAAAAATCGAGATAGTGCCTATTTTTTATTTATTGATTGATTAATAGAACGACAATTCATGCAATGCAAAAAAAAGATTTCAATATCCAATGATTTGATCGAAAGAAGAGAAGAATATTAGGAGCCAATACAAATTTTCTTCTTCTTTCCTCTTTCTCTTTCTCCTTGAACGAGATTTCCTGTTTCTCTCGTTTTTTCTCTCGTTCTTTTTTCTATCATCGTCTTCCTCCAATGGAATGTAAGCTCATATATATATATATATATATTGAGCTCAACAGCAAACTATATTTTAAACATTGTCTAAGTCTAATACAGCTACATCGACATGTCTTCAATTTTCCCGACTTGGCTTACTGATGCAATGCTGCTTCATCGTAAAACCTATAATGCCGAGCAAATGAATGGAGATCTTTCTGGTAAATCAACTCTCTCTCTCTCTCTTTAGTAAAGATTCATCGTCATCAATTGATTTGATTTAGCTGATCGTCTGAAATATTTTCTTGGCGTTCAATATTATAATAGTTTACTTTCACCAACAGTCTTAAATCTTTCTTCATCAGGCACAAGTGAAAAATCCGAAAAAACCGAAGACGAAGAAGAAACTGACGAAACCGATACATACAAATGTAATGAATGTGACAAAGATTTTTCAACATCTCACGGTCTTGAAGTTCATGTACGTCGAACACATTCATCGGAATTAAAACCCTATTCATGTGATTTATGTCCGAAAACATTCGGTCATGCATTATCACTCGCTCAACATCGAACAACACACACACAAGAACGTTGTTTTCAATGTAAAACATGCGGCAAATGTTTTAAACGTTCGTCAACATTATCAACACATTTATTAATTCATTCGGATACTCGACCGTATTCATGTACACATTGTGGCAAACGTTTCCATCAAAAATCTGATATGAAAAAGCATACATATATTCATACGGGTAAATTTCACTTTCTTTAGTTCTTTATTTGCCATGATCACACAATTAACCAGATGTCAAAAAAGAATCTCTCATGAGAAACATACAGACGATAGCCACTTTTTTTTGCTCGCACTCTGTTAAAGCATTCTTGAAGAAGTTTCTGTTTAAATATTCAAGGAGCACGAATAATCAGCCTAACAGATCATATTCACACATTCAGACAGATTCTCGTCAATAGATTCAATTGACTTTATTTTACACCATTCTCACGAGAGATAAATCGAGCGGATCCTGATAAGATGAAAAACTTATCATCGATTGTTGTCGTTTCTTTCTTTTTTTTGTTCAATTGCATTCAACCGAACAGAATGAATATTAAAATAACAGGGGAAATTTAAGTAAAAGTTGACTTTCTTTGTTTTGTTATAGGCGAAAAACCACATAAGTGTATTGTTTGTGGCAAAGCTTTTTCTCAATCGTCAAATTTGATTACACATAGTCGAAAGCATACGGGCTTCAAACCATTTCAATGTCATAAATGTTTACGTGCATTTCAACGAAAAGTTGATCTACGTCGTCATATTGATACACAACACGGTGCCGAATATTTACACGAAAATTTATCATTGAAAACAGCGAATCAACATGCACATCCAACCAATCATGATACAACAAGTTCAACAGGCAAATTCGGACCGATTGGATCTTTGATCCAAGAACTTGCTGCTCGTCACTAGACACATACACATACACAGACACGCATTCTAATTAACTTTGCATGATTATGATTATTATTTTTTGTGTCTCTCTTTCTTTTTTCTCCTTTTCGTCTTCATGTATAAAAAAAAATCTATTGGAAAAGAAAAGCAAAACGATGATCCATATGTTTAGGTGTTAAATTGAGAGAACGAAAGGCGGTGACGAAAGAAAGTGTGAGCAACCATCTGGATAGATTCGAACGAGAGATATGAAAGAGAAAAAAAAATCTTGATTGACAATTGGAAACAATAGGTGTGTGTGTTAACTACTATTTTATTATGCATCACAAATCTAGCAGGAGAGAAGATTATTAATTTCACATCGATTTTGTGACTAAAACTCATTTTTTTCTACAGAACAACAGGAACAAGTCTATTAATCAGAGGACAATCTACAACTGCTTTTTTTTCTCTCTCTCTCTTCGTCTGTCTGATGTCTTTGTTTCCTGTATTTTAATCTTCGATTCATAATCGAATCTGTCAAATGAAAAAAGAAAATAAATAAATGCTTACGGCACAGACTTGCCTATCATCATTTGAAATCAAAAAGATGACTCTCATGTGTTTTTTTTTCTATTCTTTCTCGTTAGCAGGTGTTTAACACGAGATATACGCGCGTGCAATGATCATCGTGCTCGTTACAATATGGTGAATTGTTGCTGATCGACCGATGATGATGATGAAGAAGAAGAAAAAACTTTGACAAGTTGTGTCTTCGAAGCCTCGAGGCATGAAATTGTGAACAGTCAGAAAAGAAACACAAAAAAGATTCATGAATATGCCAGTTGCTTTGTTTAGCTTGCGGGAAAAGACAAATGAAAACTAATAAGAATTTTCGATTACACATTTCTTTTTCTCGTCATGATAAGTTTTGATATGTGTATATTTTTTGATAACAACATTGATCAATAAGTCAATATTTGATCTTGAACATATAACATAATAATATATCTACACCCACTCAAGAGACTAGCGCATGTTAAAGAAAAAGAAAGAAATGAAGATGATGATGATGAGGAAAAATCTACACATTGTTGACGAACTCATCTTCCATCACTCGTTCGATTACAGAAAGCAATCATCAACGATTTAAATCCCTTGTGTATGTCGAACAGCAAACATTTCTTCTTTTACTTCCATTTTTTATTAGTTCCAACTCGAGGTTCGAAGAGAAAGAAAAAATATAATCGAAAGAGCGATGACGACGATGATGATGTTCAACATACGCGACATTTTTTTTTGCTGATGTTGACACGAATCATTCAGTGATTAGGTTAATCAAACGCTTAAGAATAAAAAATATCTCATATCAAGATGATTAGATTTTCTCATCGACATAATGAACAAAATTGTGTCTAATCGAATCATTAGTTTATGCAGGAAAAAAAAACTTCGGATTAAGAATGCAGTGTATTTTCCATTTTATTAATATGAATGTTTATACAAATATGACCTATCCTTGAAAAATTGCAAATACGATGTGTATAAAAGAGCAGAGAAAAAAATTGCAGTTGCTGTTATGTCATGGCACAATTACGAGATATTCAGTTAGTTTTATATTGTTTTCAAGATGGTTTTTAACAAAAAGTAGTAACAGATGGCGAATAGAGAAGACGAGTGATGTTTAGTTTAAGTTAAACCTGCACGTGTGTCTCAGTGCTTGATATTGCATTTTTTACTTAAGATGATGAATAACTAAACATTTTTTATTTTTGTTTTTGCAAGAATCGTTCTTCTTTTTGGTATATTTTATTAATCTTTTTCTTTTTATGTTTTGTTTTTCTTTTTTCTCTCATGCCAATTGAACAGAGCAAAAAAAAATCGATCATTGATGACAAATACAATTGGCACATTTGAAAAAGAAAAGAAAAATAGCCGTTGTTGATTATTCAAAAACGAAAAACGCGGAGAACGTTGTTATTTCTCTTGAATTTAACCGAAGATATCGAGACCACCCATATCGTCATCATCGGATTCGGGTTCGGGTTTTTTCGCTTCTTCTTTGGCGGCTGGTTTAGCAGCAGCTGGAGCTGCGCTAGCTGGAGCAGCTGCAGCGGCGAATTTCGATGGATCTTTCAAGAATTCTTTCAACTAAACGAGAGAAACATCAGTTAGAATCGCGAATAAATCAAAGTCAGAAGAGAAGGAGAGAGAGAGAGAAAAAAGAAAACGGACTTCAGAACGCTGTTGGATATGGTTGTTGTTCATCACTAACTGAATCAGTAGCAGAACTGGAAAAGTGTATTCATCATTTATCCGTTTTTATCTTCTCTCTGACAGGTAGATTCGAACCAATGAATTCGAATCATTTCAACCATTCAACTAATTTGTAACTTACAGTTTTAGCTTGTTCGAATTCGACATCAGTTTCGGCAGCCAAAGCAAGTAGTTTTTTAAATCCACCAAGTAATAAGTGTGGTGCTGATGCTTGATTGGGATAGTTGATACCGAGCGAAAATGCTGCGAGACGTTGAACACCTTGACTGAATTTGGCACGTAAATCAGCTGGCTTAATGTCAAGAATGGCTGGTTCGTAGCATGAACCGGAGTCATAGACTAAAAATTCATTCGGTCAATGATATGTTCAAAGAAAATCTGCAAATTCTACCTTGACGGATGATGAGACCATAACTGAATGGTGAAATGTTTAACATGTTAAGTAAGGTGGCTTCACTTGCACCGACTTTATCACCAACTTTGATTAGATGGACGTCATTCTACAATGTTGAATTGCGAAATTCGGTTATTTTCTTACATAACAAGATAACGAATGAAGAAAAAAAGTTTGCTCAATATCGAAAAAGATGACAAATTTTCGTTTCCCTCTAATTCTCTATGAGAAAATATCTAACGTACAATAATTTCAATTGTACCACGAGTAATTTTCGTTGGAATTTGAAGTGCTTGAAAGAAACTTGTCTTTTCCGGACCTAAACTTGTTACTTGAGCAGGAATAGTAACATCAACAGGTGCAATAGCACCAGCACGGGCTGGAGCAGCGACCTTGTTTTCCAAAAGTTTTTCACGAATAACGCTCAAATCTTCTTTGGTAAAAACGAAGCCGATGTTTTCATAGACATGTGGTAATAATTTTTCCAAATTGCCGTTTTTCGCTACTTGTCCACGAATTGTTTTTCGCATCATTGTATTTTTTCCCATAAGAATAACTAAAAAAACGAGTTTTTTTTATGAACATATCAATCGAAAACTGTCGTACCAGCATGTCCACGAAGTGAAACACGAATTTTTTGCATTTGTCGTGAACCAACGTTGTCAGCGCCAACAACAAAAACTTTCGGATATTCATCCAAGTATTGCTAAAACGAGAAAGGCAAAAGAAACAGTTAGTTTTCACGAAGCTCTCAGATTCGCGTGCTATTCTCAACGTTTCCGAAGAAACTCAGAATTGCAGAACACATTAGAAAAAACAAACAAATAATCATCATCGAGCTTACCGTTAAACGCATGGTGTATTTAGCTTTCCAGGTTGAACGATCTTCTTTTACCATTTTTGCTGTTTTTTTTGTTATTTAATTCGTAATCTAAAGAAGAAAAAAAAATGCAGATCGTTTCGAAAAGGCAAAATGTTTTTTAAAGGCAAGTTGTTCAGAATGAAAATGACGAACAACATTCGACGATATATCGGCCTCCATTGAGATAAACAAATAAACAATCTATGGAATAAATACGAAAAGGTTTTTGGACAGGCGAAAAAAATTTTTTTTTCTCATCTCATTTTTAAAAAAATAAAATCTCGATTTTTTTTGTATTTTAAAAATTTATTCTTTTTATAATTTCGAAAAAAATATGTTCACGCATTTCGAGACAACAAAAAGTATGTGGAGGTTAACCGAAGATTCGAATGGTGAATTGACCAATGAAATGTGCGCCACTCGAATTCTCTCAGTGTGTGCTGCTGCTACGATGAAATCGATTGACAACTATGGCACAAATTGACATGGCCACGTTCGATTCGGAAACAACCAAAAGTAAATCATTACCGATTTTAAATAAATCCGAACGGCCAAAACGTGAATGTCGAACACGTAAACGACCGTATGAACTCGAACAATACACAAGTAAACGTTTGAAATACGATCAAATCGAGGTTGGTGGTGGTGACGAGCAGGATGAAAATTCTTGTGTATTTACATTGACAAATTCCGATTCGGAAGACGAAAATGAAACAGAAATCAACGATGAAAATAAACAATTAGATGACAATAGTGATTTCGAAGATATTGAAGACGAGACAAACTATGTTCAATATTGTCGAATATCATCGGATCAACAACGATACACGCCTGTTGTTTATAATCAAACTATTCTTCAACAACAACAAAGTTTAACTCGACATTCCAAACGATTAATATCGCAATTTAAATATTTTTATGATCATGGCCTACGAAAATCTATTCAAACAACTGACTGTTCATCAATGGATATCATCGAAGATAATGCCGACGAGAAATTTCGAGCTGAATTTAAAAATACATTCAATCGTCTTGATCTGTTCAAACAGGGCTATTGCGTTCTATCCAACGAGCCATTTGCATTTTATTCCTTATGTTATTTATGCGGTTCATTAGGTTCAAATGATCTTATCTATTGTCAATCATGTTGTGAAGGTTATCATTTCAATTGTTTAAATGATTACGAACAACCACGTGCAAATCTTTCATCACAAAATTGGCTTTGTCCAAATTGTAATGTTTGTACGATATGTGGTTTATTAACAAGTAAAATCAATCAAATCGAACCGTTAATATCTTGTTATGATTGTCAGAAAACATTTCATTTGAAATGTTTGAAAAAAACGGCATCATCAACGGATGAACAATATATTGAAATATTTCAAATGACAAATAATAATTCCGTTGTTTCACAATCACGTTTAATGAATAGTTATTTATTGAATCATATTTGGTTTTGTCCAACATGTGTACATTGTGATTGTGGAGAGAAATTATATTCCAATGAACGAAATCTTCTTTGTTTAACACGATATTTTTCGACGCAAATGTGTTTCGATTGTTTCAATCAATTGAAAATTCTTCGTATTGAAAAACATGATCAAATTGATAAATGTTTATTTTGTGAGAAATTTATTGAACAAATTTCAACTAAAGATAAATCACTTTGGTCATTGCTACGATGTACAAAATGTCAATATCGTTTTCATTCGAAATGTGACGGTTATTTTCCTGAAGATCTACCGATTTTAACGCAAATGAAACTCAATCTTATTTGTTCGAAATGTGATCGACAACAACATGATTTTATTCGACAACAATTAAATCAAATCAAACAAACTATTCTCGACAATCTCTCCATTGATCTTTCAAATATCTTTCAATTAATTTCACATCAACAAATCGAAACCTATTTTCAATCTCTCAATAAATATCATCAAAAATATTTTCAATCGATTCATCTTGAATTCTTTCTCAATGATTTATTATATCTTATTCGACGAATATTTTCATCAACAGATTTACAATGTTGGCAAGGCGTCATCGATGGTTGTATACGTCGACAATGTCCATGGTTTCAATCGAAAGCTTATCTAACAAATATCAAATCCATTCATGTCTATCAACCAATACCATTCGATGATCATACATATGTGAAACAAAATCAATATCAACTATCAACAAATTCGCTACTAAATCGTCTCGAAAATCTTTCGACAAATTCCTTTCAGAATTTTCATCAAAATGATACGAGAAAATGTCAACTTTGTGATACATTATCGGATAGTCAATGTTCAATTATTGGCCGTTTAATATCATTCGGTATTAATCAATGGGTACATGTCGGTTGTATACTTGCGGCCTATGCAAAAAATCTCGATCAACCACCGTATATTCTTCGAAATATTCGTGAAACAATACAACGTTGTCAAAATAAATATACATGTGTTTTATGTTCGAAATTAGGTGCTAGTGTACATTGCTTTGAAAACGAATGTTATCAACGTTTTCATTGCCATTGTATACAAAAATATTATGCCAAACAAGATCAAACATATGTTCAAACATTAAATATTAAAAATGGTTTCCTACCGAATTTAACAACATTATGTTTGAAACATAATGGTTTGAAAACATTGAATAACGATTTGTTAAATGATGAAGAAATGAAAAATGCACATTCGAAAATCAAATATATCAATCCATTATCAACTGTCTATGGTGATCTATCGAATAATACGAGTGAAATTTATTTAAATAAAATCTATCTTTGTATTGGCTCATTACAAATTGAATCCGTCGGTAATTTCGATTATCAAATCAATAAAATCTCGGACAATTATATTTATAATCAAACATATCCGAATGATTATCGTGCATCGAGATTATTTTGGAGTATAGATAATCCACAGAAAATCATTCGATATTATCTTCATATTGAAGTCAATCAAACATATCATACAAATGAAATCAATCATCGAATTCAAGTCTATCCATGCGATGAAAAACAAATGACGATCGAAAATCTCTACGAACAATGTCGAATATTCTTTCGAAAATATCAACAACAAATCGATGAACATTATAATACAATTGAAGAACTTTGTCAGAAAACAACGGTGAATAAAAAAGGTCAAGCCAATCAAGCGAATTCGAAGAAAAAAAATAGTACAAGTACGATTGCATTGTTCTTGTTGCTCTTCTTTTTTTTTTCTATTAAAAAATAAAAATTTCTAATTCATAGCGGGTACCGGTACAACTCGACGTATTCCAAAAGCAACTCCGTCGTGTGTCAAACGGCAAACACCTAAAGCAGCATTGAAGAATGTTTCTCGGCCACGAAATCGTTTTGCTAATGAAAAAACACTTGCCAATTCGAAGCCCAATGAAACACCGTCGAATCTATTCGCCAATGATTATTTAAAAACAACGAATGTTTCACAATTTGCACTTGCACTCGTTCAAGCATTGAGACATGTTGGTCACTCAACAAAAATGTAGAACTAGACAACAAAAACAGAAATCTTATTCGTAAATATTGAATTCATTTTGTTTTAGACAACAAGATTCGAATGCTAATGTCGTCTATACAACAACAGACAAAACGAATAATGATATTCTATTGAAACAATTACTCAAGAATATAACTGTTCCACAGCAATTGAATGGTAAGCAATGATAAAAGAATTGATTGATGATTGTCTTCTATTTCTCAAGATTCTCCGACAACTGATAACACAACAAAAACCATATTCATTCCTCAAGTTGACGGTTCAATCGACGAAGATGAATCCGATGATCTTCAAATAACTTCATCGATTCTCAATTCTCTCATCGAACAGATCACAGCCGAACGTATTCGTACGGATAGTGCAAATTCAATGGATCTATCCGATTACATCACTTGTCCACCGCAAACCAATGTCACTCCCATATCACCAGCTCAAATTCACGAATCAAATGTATCATTCGATGTTATTAAATTATATAAACAATGGTTGAAAACCAATTTCCTATCAGTTAAATTTACTATTCGAAATGACGATGGCTACGAAACAATAGCCGATGATTTAGACGAAGCATGGTCGGAAATTATCCGTTTAATATGTCATTCACGTGACGATCAAAATTTCGAACATATACCGATGACAAATGAACAATTGAATGGTCATCAAATGTTTGGCCTCACAAAACCGATTGTCAATTCGATTCTCACTCAATTGTATGCTAATGAACAAACGAATGAAACAATATGTTTACCATTATCATCGATATCAACGAATGTGAATGTCAACGAGAATAATTTGAAGAAAAATACCAATCTTATTGGTTCGAGATCGAACGTTTACGAAAGAAAGACTCGTGAGAGACAACGATTCGGTTGGTTATTAAATCAAAGTCGGAAGATTGATTATGCTGTCAAGTCATTCGAGATTGACAGTGCACTTTATCATGCTAGGTAAGACGAACGAAATTGCTTTTCCATATAATTTCCTGATCAAAAAATTTCCCGTCGTTTTTTTTTTTTTATTTCTAGACGAATTCTTCTCGAAGAAGCCTCAGTTAGTCTACGACTTTATCATTTACATTATTTTTCTGAACGTGCATTACTTGTTGGCTCATCACCGATACATGGCTGCGGCTTATTTACGCTGGTTGATTTAGTCGAAGGACAAATGATTATTGAATATACAGGTGAAGTCGTTCGACCGTGTTTAACCGATAAACGTGAACGAGAAAATGAAGGAAAAGGTTTTGGTTGTTATATGTTCACAGTTGATTCAATGAATGTCATCGATGCTACACATCGAGGAAATAAAGCTCGATTTATCAATCATAATTGTCAAGTAAAATACACAAATAAATACTAGTTGTTGACTGATATTTATGTATTTTGTTTTTAGCCAAATTGTTTTGCTAAAACAGTTTTATCTGGTGGTGTTAAACATATAGTTATCTATGCTTTGAAAGATGTGCCTCGTGGGTCCGAATTAACTTATGATTATTCATTTCCTGAAGAAGATATTAAAATTCCTTGTCATTGTGGTACAACACAATGTCGAGTTTATTTGAACTAATTCTACGATCTATTTGTATATATGATATATGTTCATGTTCCTAGTCATACATATTTTTCTTTTTTTTCCTTCTCATGTATGAATGTATTTTGTTCCTCTTCTTCTTCTTCTTCTTCTTTTTTTTTGGTATATGTGTATTATAGAAATAGATCAAACGAATAAAAAAGCAAAAGATTAAGTTGTTTATTAAAAAGGAAAAAAAACTATCTATAGACTTATCATTAGATAAAAAAAAATTCATGCTAAATCGAGGTCTTGAAGCTTTTTTAATTATATTTATTTAGTGATGTGTAAATATCATTTCCGATGAAATGATTGATCGAAAAAAATGACCTTTGTTTTGTTTTCTAATGTAGTATCATTTATGTTAATCATCGATGAGATAGTATTCGTAAGAAATCGAATTAATTCAATTGAATTAGACTTCCCAAAAAGAAAATTATTTCGGTTCATATTGAACAACACAATATGTTGTTTTTTGCTAATATATAAAACAGAAAGTACTTCTTTTGATGAAAACATATGTTCATCGATAAAATATTAAATAAAAGATCGGTTAACTATTCTGCATAGTCGTTTACTATTTTTGAATAAATAATTATATTGTTTTTCAAATAGAAAAAAGGATTTTATAGTTCAAACCAATGAATTCTATTGTGCATGTTTACTGTCAGAGAAAATTTTCAAAATTATACTTTTTTTTATATTAATTATGTGTCAATCATGAAATTATTTTAATGAAATATCCAGATAATATAAATGACAGTTTGCTTTCCTTTTTTCTTTCTTAACTCGACCAAGAAAAGAATTAATAAAAGAAATGAATTGTGATAATTGCAAAAAGAAGAAGAATAGAATTATTCCAGGGTAGATATAGTTTTGCTAATTTCGAGTCCTCGAGAAAAACAGAAAGAAAATTCTTTTTTTAGTGTTCAAAAGAAAAAGAATTCTAGTTTTCTTTTCTTTCGACAAAAGATAATGGGATTGCACGAGATTGACTTAACAAATCTCTTCGTCGAGCTGTCGAAAATTTCCAATACTACCAAGGCAGACAACGAGCCTGAACATTTTTTTTTTCTTCTTCTTTTCTCGTTCAAGTAGCGAGGACAACAAACCAGAGTTAGAATAGAACATGAAAGACCGCCTACTCCGGCAAATATATCTAATCATGCGCAGTTTGATTATATGTGTTTTCTATCGAGATCGAGCCATTTTTTTCCTCTTCTTCCTTCGGCTCCGTCGTCTCATTTCAAAGAATTTTCTTCCTGCTACAAGTAATGAAGAGAGAGAGAGAGAAAAAAACGCAAGAAAGAACGACAAAAACAACGACAATATTGAACGATATATATATTTATTATTAAAGAGAAGGAAAATGCTCGCACACACGTTTGACTCCACTCTAGTTTAATAATACGAAGAATGTCGAACTTATTCTTATTTTTTTCCTTCTTTCTCTCATTTTTTTGTTCTCGTTCTATTCTCGCGTCTATTTCGCATATATAAATACATTTGTTCCTTCGCTCAGAACTTGTTTCCATCTAAGTTTCTTGAACGAGCAACGATTATTAACGTAGGATCAATCATAAACAAGGAAAAGCACAATAATCTCACCCTCAAATTTCAGATGGCGTCAAAAGAATTTTTTGTTATCATGGGATTTTGTTTAGTGCTTATGAATATTATTGTTCAATCGGCTCCAATTGAGAGTTTGTTGAATGATGAATTTTTTATTAATAATAATATTATTATATTGTTTTCTTAATCTTCTTAGCTGTTCAATCATCAGACGAGAAAAAACAGACTATCGAAAATGTAATTCAACCGGAAACAGCACCGGCATCTCTAAGTTCAAGTACATCAGATTTGACAAGCACTCTCTCTCAAGATTCATCAATAAATAATATTCAAGAGAAAAAAAAACGTTCGACATTTATCGATCAATTGGATGTTCCGTTGAATGATGAAAATGATTATTTAAATAATGATGACATTGTTGACAATGACAATGAACATGTTTTGCATGCAAATATCAAAGAAACATCTGCGCAAATTCATGATAATGTCGATAGTAAATGAACTTTGTTTTTTTTTGTTTCTAATCATGTTCAATAACTAAATGCAAATGTTTGACTTTAGAACTAGTTGATACCGATGATTCGCGAATATTTTCCGATATTCAAATGACACCATTTAATTTACAAAACATTCGTCAACGACGACAAATCCAATTAAATGAACAATCATCACAAAGACATAAACGTGCTTTATCACCATACGAGTTCTTCGATACGGACTCGGTAAGAGAATTCAATGAAAATAACAGAGGATAGATTATCTCGTCAAGTTTCATTTGCCTATCATTAGAAAAAGAAAAGAAGAAGAAAATATATATATTTCTAACGAGAGATTATTAATGCCTATCAATCTTTTACTAAAAGATCTTATTCTCTCTAATGTATTCTAGTATTATGGTCCATATGCAGATTTAATGGAACAACAAGAATATGACCGTCCGATGCGTTCATTTGCGTAGGCATTTGTGTGTATTTACCATTGATCGGAGGAAAACTTCGGTTGTTGTTGTTGTTTTCGTTTTTAGACCGATCTATTGGTATCCAAATGTTTATCAACGAAGTGTTCGTTCGGATTTAATTCCATCCTATTATGAATCATCTGAATTGCCAAGTTTCTATTCGAGTGGAATTGAAAACGAAATAGAGGATGACGATGACGACGACGACGACGACGACGACGATGATGATGAATCAGATGACAATCCTGGTTAGATTACGAAAAAAATCGCATATACACACAGTATTTCATTGTTTTTCTTTTCTTTTTTTTTAAATTTAAGTTCTGTTATTCGACGATGACAATGCTTATGAATCAAATCGTTATCCGATTCTCATTCCATCATCGAATTTAGTGTTTAGTAATGATGATTTACAACAACAATATAATCCAATCGAATATCCTATCGATGAAGATTATCAATCAAGTTTTAACCGAGATGATGATGATGACGATGATGATGGTGAACAATATGGCTTGTTTAATTCTAATGACAGTCCATATTTTGTATGATAAGACTCGAGTCAAATTGAATACGACTTTCTTTTTCTTTTTCCTTCTTATTAGACTCGTTATGGACCAGCTGACACTTATTTTTAATTGAAGCAATGTAAGTAGTGTTCTGTGTTTATCAGTTGAAAAAAATCGCAGCTCTAATTTTTATTTGTTTTAGAATTTTAATAACACTAATGGATGGTGAATAAACATAACCAAATGATTTTTCCTTTGTTTTTTATTTATGAAAATAAAAAATAAAACTAATTTATCGTTCAAAAAAAGAAAAGGAGAAGAAGGAGAGAGAAGAAACATTGTTTTTTATTTAATAGAATATCTCACAAGTCTATTGCTTTGTTTCGTTTATATCGATCATTATTCACACAATTTTCAAAATGAAGATCTCGTTTTTATGCATCGAATATATCGCCTAAGGTACTTCACGTATGTTGATTTTGTTTGAGAAGAAGAAGAAAAAAGAGTGTGCACAAATAAAACAACATGGAGAATACAAACTCAAGCTATGTATCTATTTGTGAAATTTGCCAGATTAGTTATGGATTCAGTTCGGAAGAGAAACGTTCGATTATAGTCATGGTTGTATTCTGTGGTCTAGCATTGATATCATGTTATGTTGGTGTACTTTGGTACGCTTTTCTAGCGCGTTATATATCGAATGATATTGTCGAAACGATTCATATAAATGGTGCATTTCATCATGATGATATTCAAAATGAAGATCAAGGCAAAAGTAACTTAAATGAAATAGAAAAACCAGCAATTATTCAAATGGAAAATGAGGCACGATTTTAATTTGAGTGCAATGCTCGTTCTTTTTTTCTTTTTCTTGTTTTCTATGCGCGTTTCATTAGAGTAGAAGACAAGAACCTATTCATACGAAATAAACAGGAAATATCCAATAACTAAACATCGAAATTATTAGATGATGTGTAGTTGTGTTCATGTAGAAAATATATCGTAGATGGAATTCAAATTGCATAAAGGAAATTGAAATAAATATAATCTTTGAAGTAGACGAAGATATTATCCATCGAGACAGAGAAAAAATTTTTTTAATTAATTCAAGCAGACGAATAAAACAAGAAACAAATTACAAAAGCAAGTAGTTCATTGAATGAAGCATGAATTCGACTACTTCGAGATAATGCATAAAACGCTGTTACTTCGAAACGTGATGTCGTTGTTGTGTCTGTTCCTGAACACAGAGCTAATGTTGTTGGAACACCGGCTTGTGTACCACAGTTTTGTAGGAAACCATAGACAATTTGTGTTCGATTGAGTATTCGTGTTTCGGCTGTTTCACTTGCACGTGCTGAATTGATTGTTGGTTGTAGGCCAAGTAGAGTAAAAAACGTAATTAGTAAAGCAAGGAATAATAAACCTAAAAGTACTAATGACCATAATGGACAACCGTAGAACCATTCACAACAACCACACGAACTATTCGGTAGATCACAACGGCCTTTACACCAATTGCAATAATAATAATGACGATATTTATAATCGGATTTGTAGATTTTACGTTTGCCATGATCAAGATCCGACGAATAGTAGCCACTGTAAGTACGAACACGTCGTGCTCGATGAATATATCGTTGATGTGGAACGATCGTAGCCGGTGGATCGTTGATAATTGTTGTTTGAATAGGCGGTCGAGGCGGTAAAATTGGTCGAATAAAATGTGGTCGTGGTGTTACTGTTGATGTTGTTGTATAAGAACTTGTTGAACTTGTCGTGTAATCCGACAATGGTGATGTTGATATCGTACGTATACGTCGACGTCGACGATACAAGGGTCGTTCACGAATAGTCGTGTCGACTACGGGTGCAGCAGTTACTGTTGATGTTACAACTGCAGTTTCCGTAGGAATATTAAGTGGTTTGATAACTGTAGTTGTTGTTTTCGTTTCTTCGATGATGGATTCTTCATCGTCTTGTTTTAAAATTCGAGTCGATGTTTTCGTTGATGTCGTTGCATTTGTTAGAGGTTTTTGTTGAACAACAACTTCAGCTGTTGAATGAATTTGTGGAGATGGTGTTCGATAACGAACTGTCGATAGATTTTGTTCGGTTCGAGTTGGATAATAAACTGGTTGATCTTGAGGAAATTTTTCGAAGAATGACGCTGGTGGTGGTGTTGTTCCACGACTTGTTAAATCTTTAACTGTTTTCGAAGTTACTGCATTTTGATCAGGTATCGTTTGTACTTGTTCAGTTACTTGTGGTGCTTGAGATACGCGTTTAACACGAAACATTCGTGGACTACCACGACGCATATTATTATAGTAAGACGTATCATCAATAGGATATGTATTCTAAATAAAATAAAATATTAAAACGGAAAAAAATATTTATATTTGTACTGTTATTGATGTTGGTTGTGTTCGAACGACGGCGTCATTATATGGTGAATAATCAATGTTATTGTTATTTGTAGATGTAACTGTTTTATATTGTTGTCGTTTTTGTGCTTCGCGTGAATCCAATCGAATGGTTGTTTTAGTCATTCGATTTTGACTAGCATTGTTTGATATTGGCATGATCAATTCAAAATATGATTCCGTATGTGTCACTCAATTGAAACGTTTGCAATAACGAATCAAAAGAAAAACTCCGTAACTTAGCACTTTCAACTCACTAGGTGGTCTTTTTTATTTCTGTAACTGAGAATGAATAAAATAGATTGAAAATCGATTCTTATTCTTTTTTTTTCTTCGCTTTTTATGGCATTCGATCATTAGAAATTCGTATATTTATTCTACTAATAATTAATACACAAAAGAAAAAATACAGTCTAGCAAAAGCAAACACACTAATTAGTACTGGTTTTTGTTCCTCGTCCGATATAATCTAACATAGCCGTACGAAGAAAATGCAGACGTTTTTCTTCGTGATGTTTCAATCGAAGAATTTCTTGTTCACGTTGATTGAATTGTGTTTGAAGATCGGCAAGACGAGTTTCTAAGTCACGAATTGTATTTCGATCATTGAAACGTTGATCTAACAATTAGAAGAAAAAAAAACAAGAAAATAACTTTGAAAATGAAATTTTCTTATTTACCTTTTAAATCAGTTTCTAATTGTTTAATACGATCTTTCAATTCTTCATTCGTGTCAATATCTTTTTGAATATGACGTAATTTTTTCTCATAATCCGTTCGAGATTTTTCACGAATTTCAACTATTTCCGTTTCTTTGCTGAGATTTGTCTAGTTAAATCAATTCGATTCAATAGAAAAGAAAAGAAAAATGTTTGTTTCATCTTACGGTTTGAAGTGATTCAATTTGTCGTTTTAAAGTTTCAATTTCTACAGATTGAAATTGAATTTTTTGTTGAAAATCTCGTATTGAGATTAACTGTTGATTATATTTCGACTATACGAAGAATAAAACATATATATTTGGTATTGAACTATCAAAATAATAATCACTTCAAGTTCTTCTTTGCTTGTTATTGATGAACGTAAACGATTATCGAGATCGTGTTGTTTTTTTTCTTCTTCATTTAAAATTCGAAGTTTTTCTTGATGAAGAATTTCTTCATGAGTTGATTTTTGTGTTGAAATCGTTGATTTCAATGCATTATTATCCTTCATAAAAAAGACACAAATTGAATTCAAATGAAATCGAATAGCTGATTTTTTTTTACTCGTTCGAGTGTTGTTCGAATATTTTCTAATTTATTGATTTGCTCTTTAAGATTATCTTCGGTTATTTGATAGGATTCTTTCAAACGTTGAAGTTCACGTGTATGAATTAGTTCTTGTTCTTTGAATTCTTCTTTGAATTTCAATTTCAAACGTTGATTTTCATCATCAGATGTCGAAAGTTTTAATTGATGATCACGATCAGCTTTTGTTATCTAAAGATTTTTATTAAAAAAAAAATTTAATTCTATTTGTTTACCGATTCTCGAAGTTCATGAATAGTTGTTTGAAGAATTTCAGTTTTTCGTTCGAAATCATGCAGTTTTTCTGTCAAACGTCTCTGTTGATCGAGACCGTCATTTAATTCATGTTGAAGTTTACTCTGTAAATTCAATAAATCCTACACATTGAAGAAGAACAACAACAATTTTCGAAAGAAATATTCATTGAATTTATTTTAATCACATCTTTTTCTTGTTTATGTTCTTTTCGAATTTGATTGATTAAATGTTCATTTTCGATTTGAAATCTTTTTAATTGATTTTCAACTTCATGAAATTGTTGATCCGAAACTGTGATATCCGCTTCGAGTAGAGCATTTTTAGCTGATAAAGCATTGAATGCTAATTTTCGATCGTTGATATCATCGGTTAATCGTCGAACTTTATCTGCTAATGATCTAATCAACGATAGAAATTTGTTTTGTTTTTAATGACACATATTTCGCCAATTCCTATTTCATATACTTATTCGCTTTGAGTAATGCTTGTTCTTGTATTGAAACTCTCGAAAGTACACTAGCTATCTGTCGATCTTTTTCTGTATGAACATTTTGCAATTGTCGTGCTAATAAAGCCATATTTTGCGAATGTCCAAAATGAACTTGACGTTTTTCAGTATTTTTTGCTAGAGCATTATCTAAACACACACATCGAATTCTCAAGTATTTCTAATCATTTTTCTTTACTTATATTTTCTATGATATCATCGGGAATATCATTTCCTGTTAATTGTAATTCATTAAGCGTCGAATTTGATTGACATGTAGCTAATAAAGTTCGACCACCAATCAATCCAATATTATTCCAACGAAGGTCTATAAAACAACGAGATCATGAAAAATTCATTTTTCAAATCATTCGTTACCTAAAATACGCAGAGTAGCATTTCGTTTTAATGCAGCTGCTAGTTCCGTTCCGCCAACATGACTGATATCATTATTTCGTAGATCTAATTCAATTAGACTTTTATTCTTTCCGATAGCATCACAAAAACTCGTAAATGCAGGCGAATCCATTGAACCAAGTTGATTCCATTCTAATCGTAAACTTGAAAACAAACGATTCTTTACCATTAAAAAAAACAATCCTAAATTCTGCTTACGTTTGCAATGTTTGGTTTCGTTTTAAGACTTTCGATAGAGCTTCAGTTCCAGCTCCATGAATACTATTTCCCTAGATCAACCAAATTTCGCTTTAACAAAAACAAACAAACGATTTACTTTCAATTCCAATGTTTTACATGTCGTATTCGAAACTAAACCATGAAGTAACGCTTGTAGTCCTCAAAAAAGAAAACGAAGCAATTCAATTCGGAACTTTTTCTATTCTTTCAATTACCTTCACTCGATATGTGACAATCATTTAGATGTATGCTTGTATAGAGAAAATCTTTCGAAAATAATTTCCCTAGAATTGTATACTGTTCTTCGGGAATAGTTAATGACGATAGATTAAAGCTTGTTGTTCGATTATTTGATGTTCTTTGCAGAGAAATGAAAAGCGAATGATACTTTTTTTAGAAAAAATCATAAATTCAATCGAAATATTTTACTTCTGAATTTCACCTAGGATAATTTCATTCGGTTCGATTTGATATGTTTTACAATAATCCAAATAAAGTGTTCGAAATTGATCCATGAGAAAATCCAGGCGTAAAAAAAATAAAGAAGAAAAAAAATTGATTCTTTAATTCACCATTCGAGGATTTCTTTTCTATCCTGTATCCATTGCAACCGAGCAAGAGAAAGAAAGAACGAACGAGAATTTTGAATATAATAAAAGACTTTTGTCTATAGATGTCTCCGAAAGAATATCATCAGATCAAAAATCGTTAGAGATTAATCATGACGGAATTTAACGATTTACCCGTTGAAATTATTCGATTAATATTCGAATATTTTTCACCGAATGAAATTGTAAATTTACGAAATTGATCAGAGAACAAATGAATTATCGTTTTTTTTTGTTTCGTTTTAGGTTTATGGATTTTCATCGATTACTACTCGATTAGATACCATTGTTCAAAAACATATTATTGACAATTCTAATAGTTTAATTATGAATTTTTTTCGAAAAAAATAAACTTGTTTACTATTTATTTATTGAATAAAACTAGACATTCTTTCTTGTAGATAATGTTTTTTAATATTGACTATGCAAAACGAGTTCGTATAGGAATCAAAATAAGATTTTAATATCTCTGTGTACGTGCTTTCTTTTGCCAGGCGGCTGATCGAGAGACAAATCTTCTTGTTGTTCATGATGATGATGATATCGACTATGAACAATTATTTGTCGATGATGAGTTAACTAAAACAGAAATTTCAAAACCTAAAAAACGAGTTCGTTTTGCTCCGATTGTCGAAGAAAATTCTCTCACACCGACATTATCTTCTCGTCCGCCCTCATCAATTCGGCCAACATTTGACATTGAATTTGATTTCGATTCTCTTCCATCGCCAACACCCAAATCAATCGAAAATTCTCAATGGAAAAATGCATTTCTTACTGATCTACATACTGCTAAAAATCATCATGAAACAACTACAGCCACAACCAAAACATCCATACTGACAAATGAAAACAAATCTTCTGAAGATACACTTTGGGATTTTATGAAAGAATCCAATCCAGAATTATTGAAGAAACTCGAACAAAATAATCAAGATAAAACGAAACGATATGAACGATTTTCAACTCAACAATCAACAACAACAACAACAACAAATAATAATAATAATACGAAAATAAATAATAATAAAAATCTCAAAATACCTGAAAATCCAGAAGGTATCTGAAAGAAATTGTCAAGAAATTCGAAGATATCTTTTTCTAGTCTCACCATCGAATATTTCGATCATCGAAATTCATCTTGAAAATGGTAATGTTTTTTTTCTCTCATTCGACATTGACTTGTCAACTTCTACAGATAAGTTCAATCAAGTTCACGAAGAACTTCTTCATTTTCTTTTGCCATATCATAAAATTCTTTGCGAAGAAAATCTTTGGCCAAAAGATTCAAATTTCACATCACCGAACATTTCTCTACAATTAATCAAAGATATTTCTTCGAATAAGAATCTATTTCAATTTAAACTAACCAATCGAAGTGATATTCTCAAATATTTAATGTTTATTTACACGTTAACATCATTTCTCTACGTATTTGCTTATTGTTCATTGCAAACAGCAATTCGTCATGTTGAAAATGCTATTGTACAAAATATGAAAAATGTTTGCATCGATCAAGAATGTGGAAAACCTCTGTTCGATTTACTTACAAAAACTCATCAAAAATTCGAAAATATTCTCCATCCAAAAATTTTACATATTAAAAATGTTTTCATCGAATTTTTTAATCAACGTCGACAATTTATCGGTGCTAATAAACAATTACCTGAACCTAAAGTAGAAAATCAATCCGATCGGAGATTCTTTAAATGTTTGCGTAGTTTCTTCTTCTCGTTCAATATGAATCACTCGATTTATTACACGATATCGAACGTGGTCTTTGCTCGATTATTGAACTTCGTTCATCAATCTACGAGAAATCAACGAATATTACTCGAGAAGAATTTCAAGATTTGTAAGAGTTTGCAAATTGTATAATCTAATTGAGAAAAAAAAAGTGATACTTGCAGATTAATGTATAATAATATGATCATCATTCGTACACGTCAGATTTCTCCGAATGTTTTCAATCGATCACGTCGTCTGACTTTAATAATCGAATATGAACATAACGAACAAATGCCACAATGGTATCGATTTTGTCATCAACAAAACATTGCCTATCTTGCCTATCGAACCATCTTACCAATATTCACAATAACAGGTTAACACAAAGAATTATTTTTCATATTGAGAAATTAATGTTTGAACGCATTGTTTTAGAAACAATTGATTCAGTTGAGAAGAAATGTTCGCCAATGATCAAAGAAGAATTTGTTGTTTTACCAACGATTGTCTTAGCAAGACCATTAGTCGACAATTTTAAACTATTACGAACACTCGAATGTCGGTAAGGCAAATCGAATTTTTCAAAAAATTGCTTATTAATTTTGTTTCCTAAGACATGATATTTCGATAATAACACGCGATTATCATTTATTGGCGATACCGATTGATCAACAACCGGATATTCTTATCGATTGGATGACTTCAATGTTAATTTTTGATTTAAATGTTAAACTTGATATTAGTTTCGTTCAACAAAAAGTCTCGAAAAAGAAAATAATCTTACAATTTCCAATTTGTTTTGTTTTTAAATTGAATTAGATTCAATCAATGACATTACATTCGTGTCATATTCATATCGCTGTTCTAACGAGTGGGTATGTTTAGAAAATAGAAGAAAAAAACAACAGTTCCACAAAAGTACTTTTTTCTTAGTTCAACACCGGATTTTATTCTTTCGACTTACATCACTCCAATAACTCAATTAGCAAAATATATTCAAACAAATGAATCAAATATTGATATTCAAGTTAATTGATTCGATTACTTAAAAGAATTATTCAATATTTGAAAGATTTTCATATTTACAGATAAAATCCTTCAGTAGTCTCGAAGAATTTGCTAATCATGTCGCACAATTAGTACAAAAAGAGCAGAAAATTCAATGTTTTCTAACGCCAACTCCTTCATGGGTCTGTGAAATATCTTTAAAACTAAATAATTCATTATTTTTACTTTTCTCTAGAACGAAAAAATGTTACTTCGACGATGTTCATCTCTGAATAGTATCAGGTAGGATAATATTTTATCGTTTTTTTTGCTTATAAAATCAATTTTTCTCAGTGCACAATTAATTCTTCAACGTTTGAAAAATGTCGATTTATCAACGGTTAATCTCGATATACTCATTAGTCATTGTTCTGAAATACCTGTGATTTATCTAAAAGTCAGCGGAAAAAAAGAAATGTTTTTTTTTGAGAGTCAATCTGACTTTTTTCTTTTTAGAAATTTTTGTCAGATATGCATAAAACCTAGATTTAGACATAATAAATAATTGTTTAGTCATTTTTTTGCGACAAAATCTATTTTATTAAGCCTGTCTGTTGACTTATTGATATTTTATCCGAAGATGGTTAAAACTATCCAATCAGCATTTAGTCAAGGTCTTGAAAGTAGAATATTTTCACGTTGTTTTCCTTTTTTTAAATATTTGCTATTGTGAATAATATTAAACACATGCCAGTCTTATATTTCTCTGTCTAGTTTTAGTAAGACTAGTTGATAGATTCTCGTGATGTCGGTTAGTAGGACCATTGTTTTTCTTCCATAAATTTCGTTTCATTTCTTTTTTTTATTCTAAAGAAGAACAGCAAAGTTTTGTCAAGTCAACAAATGAAAGGTAAATGGAAGAGAAATATTTGTTGATAATAAACAATTTTCGATTAGAATTACGCGATGCATTCGATCTGTTCGATCGAGATAAAAGTGGAGCCATAAGTCTTTCGGAATTGAAACAAGTTTTAATTGCGTTAAACTTCAATCCAACTGAACATTTACTTCGAAAAGTGATGAAAGAAATGGATTCAGATCGAAATGGTTCAGTTGAATTCAATGAATTTGTTAAAGCAATGAGTAATATCTACCAACGAAAATTTACTGATGATGAAATGCAACGAGCATTTCGATGTTTCGATAGTGATCAATCAGGTAAAATTAATTTTTAAGAAGCAAAACTGAATAAACTCCAGGGATCTGCTTTTTTTCCTCTAGGTTATATAACTGTTGATGAACTACGTGACGTTCTCAACCGATTAAATCATAACGTTAGTGAACATCGTATCAGCTCTGTTCTCAATGGAATTGACACTGATCAAGATGGGAAAATTAGCTATGAAGAATTTGCCAACCTGTTACAAAACTTTGAATTGCACCATAAATAAAAGAAAACGTTTTGTTTTTTTTTGTCCTGCTCATGTGAATAAAAATCAGAAAACAGCAAAAGGCTGAACTTGAAAGAACTCGAATCTATGCATAATGCCATCTATTGACAAATGTATTTGTTTGAAAGTATTGCTAATAAAATATGGAATATGTAGTCAAATACCGCAGAGTATGATGCTTATTAATTTTTTCGTCTCTTTCTTCACGTTTGATTGGTATTTCAAGGTTCAATTTGTCATGCATATATGTGTCTTTCTTCTTTCTTTTTTTTTGTAGAAATGCTTTTTTGAAATTAGTGAAAAAAAAGAATTCCAAAATGCCAATACAACTGTCAGATTTACAGAGTAAAATATGACGATAAAAAACAAAATTTGAGGGTGTCGAATTCAATCATTTAGAAATCAGTCTTGGTCTGACGATTTTTGGCGTTGGTTTTATTTTTCTTGGAATGATTCTTGTGTTTGACAAGGGCCTATTAGCAGTTGGAAATGTAAAATTTTGATTCTATTCGTTTTCTTTTGATTGAGAAAATTTCTTATTTAGATTCTATTTCTGGGTGGTCTTTGTTTAATCATTGGTTTTGAACGTACATTTCGTTTTTTCTTTCAACGTTACAAAGTTAAAGGAACTGTGTTATTTTTCGGCGGTATTCTCATTGTTCTTATTGGTTGGCCATTCATTGGAATGATTGTTGAATTTTATGGATTTTTTCTGCTTTTCGGGTTTGTTCAATCGATTCAATGGGAATAAAATTTCATGTTTTGAGATTATCTTGTAGGGGTTTCATGCCTATAGTTATTAATTTTCTTCGACGACTACCAATTATCGGCTCAATTTTATTACTACCTGGCCTTCGACAAGTACATTATATCTTATTATCATCAAATGAAGTCTAATATTTTGTTCTTTATTTTTAGATTACAGACAAATTATCAGACAGTAGATCAATAGTATAAATATTTATTTTCATTTGTTGTTTGTTGACGGTTACGTTTTCGTTGTTGTTTGAATATTGAAGAAAAAAAACAAAAAATATCAGCTCTAGGACTATATACGTTTGTCTTTTCAGATCATTAATTGAAAAGAGGAATAAAACAAATCATAATGAACAGCTAGAATAGAGACAAAAAAACAAAGAAATGTTTATAAGACAAACTCAATTAATTCGAACGATTTCGTTCATGTATGTATTTTAATATTGAAAGATTCGAATAATAACTATTCTTATAGTCCTCTAACAATATCTCGATATGATCTCTTATTATCACCGAAGATTTCGACTCGTTTCCAATCGAGTTCAAATCCAACAACTCCAACCAATTCATCTGAAAAGCCTGCTGCTGCTAATCCACCTGTCTCAACAGTAGTTAAAGGTACTGATAAAAAAAATTGAAAATATATTTCTGAATTCGAAATCTTTTATTTCAAGTTCGACCACGAAAACTGCAAAACATTGATTTTGCTGCAAGTTATACAGAAAATAATTTCATAACAGCTATGCGTGCAATGCACGAATACCTGTTAAAACCTTCGTAAGACTTTTCGTTATTAAAAAATATTCTCAGACTTTGTTTTTTTTGTATTTTCAGAGATCTAGAAAAATTAACTCCATATAAAACACGTTCACCTTATTCAGATACGATTGATAATGCTCCGAAAATAACTGTTTATCGACGACGTGATGTGGAAAATAGGTACACAGAGGGAATAGATTAATTTAATTCGAAAATATTAATTTTGTTTTCTATTGATTAGAGCTTACGAGACTTGGGGAAGTCCAGATGCATTGAATAGAGAAAAGGCGAGATTAGCTAAAGCACGACAAGAAGATTATGAAGGTTTGAAGAGAATCTTCAATTTGATATTGTCTGACGGTGATCTTTTTATTTTCAGCATTATTTAGTTTTAAAAAATCATTAAAAGAATATAAAAAACGTTTGCTAGTATTAGAAAATGCATCGTTCGATGTCAATAAATCTGTACGTTCAATAATCTATTCGTTTTCTTTAGAATGATAAACGAGGTTTTTTATTTTATTTTTCTTAGACAAAAAATACGATTCTCGCTACAGGTGGTGGAAAAGTTGTGGTCACTGCAGTTCTAATGTTAGAAATTTTTTTCGAAATAAAACTATCTTTGATCGAAAAATCTATTTAGTAACGCAGCAAATGCAGTTGCTAAACTCATCGGATGGTTTTTCACTGGTTCTGCTTCATTATTTTCCGAAGCAGTACATTCAACAGCTGATACATGTAATCAATTGATTTTAGCATTTGGCCTATGGAAATCCATCAAAAAACCGAATCCCGAACATCCGTAAGCGAAACAATTTTTTTATTTCGATAAGAAGAGAATTCTTTCGTCTAGGTATGGATATTCTAATATGACTTATATAGCATCGTTGATCAGTGGAGTTGGAATCTTCTGTTTTGGAACAGGTTTAGCTTGGTATCATGGCATCAGTGTTCTCTTACATCCTCAAGAAGTTGAATCCATTTATTTGGTAGTTTTATTTTCGAATGAATAATAACGATTGATTTCTTTATAATATTCAAGGGTCTAGCACTATTAAGTGGTTCGTTGATTTCTGAGGGAGGTTCGAAACGAGTTGCTTTATTTGAATCGAAACTCATGTGTGATACTTTGTTTAGTAACATTATATATGGCTGTAAATGAAATTCGAGCAGCTGCAAAAGAATCTCGAATGAAATTTTGGGAATATGGTATTCAAATTTCTTGTTTTGTATATGTTCTTATTCGAAAAACCAAACTTTTCTAGTCGGCCAAGGATATAAACCTGATGTTAATGTTGTTTTACTCGAAGATTTAGCGGCTGTTCTCGGTGTTTGTGTGGCCGCTACAGCCATGGGATGTTCACTCTATTTTCAATCGCCTATACCCGATGCCATTGGATCGTTAACGATAGGTGCAATTCTGGGTGGCGTAGCGTCGTTTATTATCTATTCGAATACAGCTGCGTTAGTTGGCAGGTAGAAAATCGAAGTTTTAGTTTTTCGAAATGATTTTGAGAATGATTGCAGATCCATTCATCCTGATCAACTCGAAGCGATTAATCAGGATATTGAAAGTGATCGAATGGTTCGTGCTTTGTACGATATTAAAGCGACAGATATGGGTTCTCAATATGTCATGTTTAAAGCAGAAGTTGATGTTGATGGACGGGAAATAGCTCGATCTTATTTAGAAAAAATCGATATACAAGCGATTTTACAAGTAAAATACGTGTTTTATTGAGAGAAATAATCGAGAAAATATCATCGTTTTTTAATTCAAAAGGAAATACAAACAATTGACTCGATTGAATTAGCTGAAGCTTTTCTTCTGAAACATGGAGAAAGTATTGTCGATCGTGTCGGAGCTGAAATGGATCGAATCGAACGAAATCTTCGAGTAAAAACAATATTGTTCAAAGACTTCTCTTGATCTAATCATTTTCTTTGAAATAATTTCAGAAAAAACATCCAAATTTACGTCATGTCGATTTGGAAGTACTTTAGTCACTCTATGCACTATGTATATATGTCTGTTTTTTTTTATAAATTGATAAAATTTTCTATTGTTTTCGTTTTTCGTATCATACCGAGATGTTTGTTATTTATAGAATTGATGTGTTTCAGATATGACTAACACAATTCCAATGAGTAATTCAACTTCGTTGAATGACAAAGAGAATAAATCGAAGTTTGTTTTTGTTTTTTGATTGATTATCAATGAAGATGACGAAGAATTTTTAAGATCAAAACGAGTCAATATTGAATTAGGAGAGATTACTCAACATAATCTAAAACAACTTAAAATACTCAATCGAAACATCTTTCCCGTTTCGTATAATGAAAAATTCTATAAAGATCTATTAGAAGCTGGTGAACTCTGCAAATTAGGTCGGATTATTTGAATTTCAGAAACAACAAAATCTCATATCGAATTTTCAACTTCTAGCCTATTGTAATGATATCGTTGTTGGTGCTGTATGTGGTCGTATCGATACATCGGATAACCAACGTCGATTATACATAATGACACTGGGCGTTCTTGCTAAGTATCGTCATCTTGGTCTCGGTACATTAATGCTCAAACATATATTAAACTATTGTGAAAAAGATGGCAATTTCGATAGCATTTATTTGTAATTTATATTAAAATCCGAAATGTTCGTATTATCTATTTTTTCATTTAGACATGTTCAAGTGAATAATGAAACAGCTTTATCATTCTACAAGAAATTCTCTTTTAAAATTATCTCAACAGCTAGCAATTATTATCAACGTTTGGAACCAGCTGATGCTTATTTACTCGAACGTCAACTTACAAAGAATCTCTCAGCTGATCAACTAGTCAACAAACTTCCAATCAGTACGATTCAGATTAATTGACATCGAGAGAGTCTATTCTTTTGTTAGTCAGAATGTCTGTGATTTTTTTTATATACTAGAAAGAAAAAAAAAAGAAAAGAACGGCGCAAAAAGAATTGTTGTGCAAACAAAAAAGAAACACGCGCAAATAGTTTAAATTAAGCATTAGCTGTATTGTCTTGATCTGTCGGTGATAAATAACCTGTGTCAGCATCATCAGTTGGTCGATTCGTGACAAGCTGAAAAAGAAACGAAATTTATGAGTCGCGGAGAAGAAAGAAAAACAAAAGTAGCCTTACCGGTCGACTAACTGGATCGTCTTTTTTCGGTGGTAATGGACGTGGTACAGGGATACTTCGGTTTTTCGATGAATTAGCACGTCTCTTTTTCTGAAGAATACAAAGTAATACTGCAACAATAGCTAACAAACCGAGTCCACCAGCAATAAATATAAGAATCCAAGCCCAATTCGGTAAACTAGTACGACGACGTGCTACTGGACACGTTCGAAATTGTGATACTGCTATTTCCGGACTGCCTAGAAATCAAATAAATTGTCTTTATTCAAAATACGTACAAACAACGGAAAATAATTCAACCTGGTAGAGTAAATTCACAGGCAGCACGCAAATATCTCGATCGACAGTCGACTTGTTGTAAACAGATATCATTTGAACCTGTTGAAACAGTTTCGTAACATGCTGATTTATTATATTGATTATTGGGACAAAATTGTGGCCAACGATCATCTTGACCATCTTGACAACGTGCCAATGTCACATAATCATCAGGCAATTGAATACCAAAATTTTGATCGTTATAATCTCGAAAAAGTGCTCGTAGAATTTCAGTTTTTTCCGGTGTATTCAATGTTAATTGTCGAACGCCACGTGTTGGCTGCATATTGGGTTGTTCGAGATTGCTAGCCGATGGTTCATCTAATAGATTGGCTATTCGTGAGGAGCAAACACGGTCGACTTGTCGCCATGAATAAGATTTGCCATCCGTTGCAAAATAGACACATTCGTTACTCAATTGATAGAATCGTCGAGGACAACGACCAGTTGAAAATTGATTATCGAACGATTGAGCCGATGTTCGGCCGGTTAAAAATCTAGCTACAAACAACAGAACTAAACTTATTTATTCAATAAATCATATCTACCCATAGGAATCCTTGATGGATCGTCATTTTGAGCATTGATTAACAATACGAGCGATGTACAAATGAGAGCAATGAATTTGTCGTGCATTTTACTGGTTCACACAAGTATAACTGCGTGTTTCGTTCTGTGTCTTCTGTTTCGATCTCTCGTTTTTTTTCTTCTTTAATGTATTCGCTTACTCAATGATTATATATGCTGTAACCGCACAGGCTACTATTTATGTCTCGTCAACTAACGTTTCTCTTTCTTATCGAAGTGTGTAGGATTTTTGTTCGCAATACGCACATACTCGTCGATGTTGAATAATTGTTGTGTGAAGAAAGAAAGAGAAGAAAAATAAAATCTACCACAGAACGAATAAAAAAAACGAGAGAATTAATCATTGAATATCCTTTATGAGTGAAATGTATTTCAAGTATCGAGAGCGAGAGAAAAAGAAGAAGAAAATGATTCACAAAAACAGCAAACGTAATCTGATGAATCAGTTCAGATTGTTGAATGAGGAGTTTTTATTGAATTTTCATCCTCGAGCAACCAATCAGACGTATGCATATATGTTATATCATCGGTAATTATCGTTGATATTGCTAAAACAACAATAATCGTAAAATACAAAAAAAAATGAATAAACTAAATGATGAGTCATCACATACGAAGAAAAATTTCAAATTGATATTGTCTAAAATTTTGTTCTTCTAAAACTGTAAGTAGTTTATTGATTAATTCATCACACTAGAAAAAAGAAAAGAAAATATTTTTCAAATATGAATCGAATTGACAAACTTTGACAGCATTTAATTTAAGTCGATCATTTTCAATAACTAATCGTTGATTTTTTAGAAATAAATGTTGATTTTTTTCGTGATATTTTTCTTCTGAAGATTTTCGTCGAACATTTGTTATAACTGCACGTTGTGGTTTAGCTATTGAACGTGGATCTTTAGCTACTTCTCGTACTTTCGGTACGAATACTAAACAAAGTGTTATTGTTACACAAAGTAAAATAAATATCGATGTAAGAATATATGAACGTTCATGTTGATCTTGAAGAAAAAATCCAACAACAGCAGTTGTTATACTCAATAAAACAACATTGTATAAACTCATTCCAACATATTTCGAATCGTTTAATGCAATTATATGAACATTTCGTGTTGCCCAAGCAAAATGAGAGCCTAACACCTGATAAAAAACGAACATAACAATCGATATGTTTATGATTTCGAAATATTTATATTTACCATAAGTATGCCTTTATAAATCGACTGCATAGTTATCCAAATCGATCGACGATTTGATCGACATTCTTCATAAATCCAAAGAATAACTACATCTTCATCTTTGGTCTGAATCATAGACAAAAAGATTCATTTTGCTTCTTTTTTTTTTTCAAAATCAATTACTTCTCGTTGACTGATATTTTTAATCATTTTTAATGGATCAACAATTTGCCATGCTGCTAAAAGAACTGTATCAATTGCAAGAAGTACTCCAACGAATATAAACAATCGATAATCTTTAACTGCCTTTGTTTTTTGAAATATAAAGAAAACAAAAAAATAAATCTCTTTCAGTAAATTCGTCTTCTTCTTCTTTCTCTACTCGTTTCGATGCATTCACATTGGTAAATATTGTATGTACACGCCATGTTTTGCTAAATATAGCTCCGAATGAAATCGTAAAACCAATTGATAGAGTCCAAATACGACACTTCAACAAAAAAAAACAGTTTCATTTCGAATTTCATTTTTCTTCTTCTTCTTCTTACAGCACAAATAAAATTCATCATGGTTCTTGAACTTCGTTTGCCAAGAAATGTCGAATCCATACCATTTAAAAGTACGCTCGTATACGAAAGAATACAACCAGCTATGATCAAATTATTTATCTGTGGACTTGACATACGAATAAAACTTAATTAAAAAGAAAGAAAAGAAAAGTGAAATTTTGGTTTTTGATTTTCACAAACCGATGTCGACGAAAAATGATATTGAAAATAAAAAATCCTATTGCTAAAAGTATTCCAATACCACTCGCACTTGCCATGATTATATAAGTTAGAATTGATATCCGTTGATCACGTTCGATACGTTTTATACGATCATTCGGCGGGCCCGAACCTATTCGTCTAAAAACTTGACCAAATCAAAAAACGAAAGTATTCTCACCATGCCAAGTCATATTTCGTCCATTTCTAGCTGGCAAGAGAACATATTTCGAATGATCTGTTGGTACAGCAACAAACAATTTAACAATTTCAACAGATCTCAATTTCGGACTAGGAGATACTAGAATTTGTTCGATAACAATTTCACCAAGACGATCACCATTCTGAAAACGTATTCGACCGGTAACACCTTCGATATCAAGATTTTGTATGATATTGAATAATTCAATTCTCCAACAAAGATCTCGCCATGTTGAATCCAATGAAAAATCTTTCGAACAATTTCTTTTCGCAAGAACTTCATCTAATCGTTCGAATGCAGATGTTAAAACTAACAGTGCATCGAATTCATAACCAATAAAATACGGTTTCGAATGATAACCATTCTGTCGAATAGATAAATCGAATTTAAATTGTGCTGGAGTCTGCAATAGAATTCATTTTTAATACAAAAGAGAAAAAACAAACAAACTACGAACAAGTTCAGCCATTGTTTGAGCATTTAAATTATAACCTAATTCAGCCACACGGGTTTGTAATGTTCCATTGAGAGCCGTTAGAATTTCTGATGTATTACAAGGTCCTAGATTATTCAACCACCAATTTGATTCATAATAACCAACAATAATCCATTGAAAACGTGAACCGTACAAATCATAACGAAATGCCTTGTCAAAAATAAGCAGAATCGTATGCATATTCAATTAGGACGTTTGTTTATCTATGATTTACTTCACAAAATATTCGAATAGCCATTGTCGAATTGAAATTGCCGACAATAATGCGAATATTATTTTTCTAAAGATTTATCAACACATATTAGCCTTGAACAATCGTGTCTATGAAATGTTAATCAAAACGGAAATCTTTTGACGTCTATCGAACTCGAATGCAATCTTTCTTTCTTTGTTAGCAAAATAAAGACGAAAATCTAATTGATAGGTTCATCGAAAGAAATAGAAAAATATTCAGAGATAATTTCCGGAGTAATCTTAGTTACTCTTGTTCGTATTCGTAGGAGGATTTGTGCATTCTGCATACCTTCAATTCATCGAATGCATCTTTCAATGAATTTCCCGATCGATTACCATGTATTTCATCCAAATCATTGAAAGAAATACCTTTGGAAAGCGTATGTTCACATTCAATACCATGTTCTCGTAAGAGATCATTGAACCTTGTCACAGGCTATGTAAGATTAATGTTTTCTTTTTGTTATTGTATCTTATGAAATTCTTTTCTTTACCATTGTATACTGTCGTTCATATTGATATAGAATGCCAACACATTTCCAATTGTATTTTTTTAATAGAAGTTTTCTTGCTAAATAAAACAAAATGAAAAATAGAAATCAAAGACATCTTAGGATGTACCGATATTGTGCTGAGAATCGCCGGGTACAGTTCGAATAAGAGTTGGATATTTTTCTCGAGCTGTAAAAAGTGAACTTGTTTCCGAATAAATAATCTAATTAGTAAGAATATAGACTCAATTGAATCTTGAAAAAAAATCAATGAATGATTGATTTACATACGGTTGTCATATGATAAATGCCTGCTGTTTCAGCTATGGCCGATGCGACTGTTTGACAAGCACCACTAAATATCGCCAACGGTCGCGGTTGTTGACTGATCATATCAAAAACAAGTTTCGTTCCTTCGGCCATATCACATGAAATATCTTGTTCTCGATGTTGTATCGAAAGTTCAGTTGTTAGATTTGGAATTGTTCGAAAATGTTCGAATGCATAATCGGTAACTAATGATGATGTATGATTTCGGACATTAGCCGATGTAAATAGGCCAATTAATGGTATTTTTTTAGTTGTTATTTGTTGAAAAAAAGATAACAAAACGAAAAATGAACAATACCACATTTATTTCTATCGAGCATTGAGAAATGTCTCAAAGAAGAGGAGAAGAAAAGAAGAAAAACGATTAATATGCTCTTCCTGTTGTTATCTCTTTTTCTAAAAAAGAAGAAAAAAGAGAGAGAAAGAGAATTCCTATTTAATATGTACATATGATTATTTTTTTTTAATAAAAACGAAATCAATTAGATGTTTTCACGATCTATGCGTCTATTTTTATCATAACTTACTTGTTTGGTTGTACGTTAAGAAAAATAAATTTTCTTGTTCTTCAACTCAACGGAAAATGTCTTGTCTTGATCACCTAAATGAACTCTATTGATTTTTAGGGTTGCGTGAGTAGTTTGCAAGTAGATTTACATCTGTCATATGAACATTCTGTAGCTATTAATGCACTCGAGACTCTAATGATCGACGTTTATCCTATTTGAACCGCAGATCGACACATACAACAATAGAAAAAATCTCTCACATACCATTCATTTGATAAATAGATGATGAAGTAGATGAAAAAATATAATAGAGAATATATTAACGGGTGCATCGTTGTTCGCTAACATGTACTATCGCTTTAGATTTCTTCTTTTTTTTTCATTATTATTGTTGTTGTCGTCTCTTAAAACAACTATCGAATCAAAGAAGAACAAACGAGAAAGAAAAACGCCCCAAATAGAAATCTATTAACTACGATTTCTTCTGTTTATTAATGTTCATATGAAATTCAATGGTCAGAAGAAATCAAACGACATTTTCGAAGATTATCTATCGAATCTTCATAAAAAAATCGATAATTCAATTAGTAGATCTGTTTTCTTCCGAGGGGAAATATACAATAACAAAATCGAAAAATAAAAAAAAAAAGTTTAATCATTCAGCTCATTATTTGCTCGTTTTTCTTTTCGACTATGATTGATCTAATTTTAAAAAAAGAAAGAAAGAAAATCTTAACGAGTATTGAAAAGAGAAATAAGAAAGTACTAATCTTCTTCTTCTTCTTTTTGCCTTTCTCAAGAGAAATGGCACACATTTTAGTCAAAATTCAATTAGACATTTTGGTGATCAGAACGACTGGCGAGAACTCGAATCTGAACATAGATAAAAGATTGAAGAAAGAAAAAATCGCGACATTATCATGGCTTGTCGTTCGAGATTAGGGAAACTAGAAACAATTCCCAAATGATTTAGAGACGAGAAAGTTTTGTTGGCATTTTCTATTCTTTTTCTTCTTCATCTTTTACAGATGAAAAATTATCATGATCTAACTAAAAACATCAAATCAGTTATATAGAATAAAGATGAAATATATTATCTATGCTTTTTCTCTATTGTAAACATGAAATGCCATGCGTCTGATAAATCATGTACGTCATTATATTCAAATATCAACGAGACCAAAGTAAAAAATAGATCTAAGACGTTTCCTCTCATGTTGCTGTCCGTCTGTTTTTTTTTGTTAAATAGTGATTCATTCGTGCATGAGAATAATTTTCACTTTAATTAGTAAACATCATGCCATAGGAATTACGAATTTCTATTGATTTTTCTACAGGAACGAACAAAAAAATATATATAAGGAGATTATTAATAAATGAACGAAAATTCAATTCTGTCATTGATGTGTCTTTAGTAAGAATTCGTTAGAAACAAAAGTGCACCACTAAAATGTGTGTAAGTATAGCCATAGATATTATTTCGTGGTGCTGATTGACCAGGATCATTGGCATCACCAAGTGCTTCAACCATGACTTGGTCATTACGTTCTAATTCAGCGTAGACATTGCCACGAACATGAGAAAAACGACGTCGACAATCGCAACGTATCATGCCGAGAACTTGCTGTTGATTATGAACAATACGAACAGTTGCCTTAACAAAAAAAAACGAGATTCTATATTTTTATTTTCGAAAAAAAACAACAACATACAATCGAATCCATTTGGGCCATGATTGTCATACTAAATTTGTATATGCCTCGATATGGTGCTGTAAATATGCCCGTACTAGGATTGTAACTATTGCCCTCGTTGATATTTGCTATTTCGAAAACGATTGGAGCCGATCGATTTGATTCGACGGACAGCATCTTTTGTAGATGAGCAACGAAAGCAATGACAGGCACTGGATCTTTCGATCGACCGACGGGACCTGGAAAGAAATCCCATTAGAATAAATACAATAATAAAAATAGATATGTTTACCCTGTGGTCCAACTGCACCTCGTAATCCAGCACTGCCAGCAGGGCCTGGTAGGCCAGGTGGGCCTGGAGGACCGTGCATTGCCAAGAATGTATCAACAGTAAAACGACGATTACGATTATCTCGTTCATATGAAGATATTTTCGGTACAGCAGGACATCGTACCGATAAATGACACATGTTACTATCGTCATTTGTACTAATTGACGTTTGATTATCATAGATTTTTTCATTGGTATTCACTTGTCTTGAATAATGTCGATATGGATGATTTTGTGCTAATATAATTTGATATTTATCAAAATAATAAAATAAAATTACGACTAGAAACGAAAATTTCATCATGCTTGTTTTAGTTATTGTTCTAGAAAAGAATAAAAAAAGCAAACGACAAACTTCAATCAATCTTATTATATAAATATGTTTATAATGAGACTAAGCGACTGATTTCTTCGTTCGTCTCTCGTTCTAACATACGACGCATCGACACTTTCCTCTTTTTCTTCTTCTCTTCAATGCCATCGTCATTGGCTTTGCTAGTTTGAATGAACACTGTTGAATCAATAGTATTTCCTGAGGTCTTTTTTTGTCTACCCTTAATGCTTACATTTTTATATTAAGCAGTCAAAATCGTTGCTAGAGTGTATTGAACGGAATTTGATAGAAGAGAGGAAAAAAGAAGAAGACGAAGAAAAAGAAGAAGAAGAAGAATTATTAACGACTACCGATTTGATGATTTTTTGCGTTCATATTCACTGAGATCGATTGTTTTTTGTTGTTCCTATTCGATGTTATTAACTTGAATCTTTGACGTTCAGATGTGTTGAACTGAGAACGTGCACCTGTCAACATAGTTCTTTATTAATTGTCTTTCTCTCTCTTTCTCTCTGTTTCGTGCTTTGGATCGAAGCAATCTAGAAAACGTTGGAAAGTCATGTACGGTGCCATTGCGAAATATGATTACTTTTTTTTCTCTCTCTCTTTCACTACCAGCGATAATTTGATATGACGCTCAAGAATTGAAGACAAGGTGTTTTACACTTGAAACCGGAAATTTGATTTGTTAATAAATACGAATAACTTGCGGGAAAAGTAGAAGAAGAAGAAGAAGAAGAAGAAGAAGAAGAAAAAAGTCAGGTTTTAAATAAATATCAAGCGAATTGAGTAAAAAAAACGATGCCGAGAAGAATAAAACAAAATTGACGTCAATGAAATGGTTTCTATGTACTAGAAAATAATCAGAACAACTAGTTAAAAACTATTATTCTAATAGCACTTAACAATAGGATTAGTTTCACTTAATAAACATCAAGTCTTTCATTATCTAATCAATTTTATAATACAACTTAAAGAAGACATACTCTCATCTCTTTCTATTGTTTACTACAAATGACAACATGTTTTTGTTGTAAAACAAAACACAAGAATTTTGTTGTGATACAATTATCAGTTGAGGAAATCTCTTGTGCCATGAGAAAATGATATATCAGCGCATAGAAAACAACAACAAAAAAAAGAAAACCCTTCAGTGCTTCTTTCTTAATGAAAATTCCCTTGTATTATAGTTTCTTTGATTTTATGCAAAGAGACAATGTCTATTCAGTTATTCTTGTCTCTTGACAGATTTTCTATAATTTTCCGAATTGAAAATATATCATTTAATATATTACATAAAAGAACATGTTTATATAAAGCAAGGAAAACTGTAGCTAAATAATAATAATAATATGTAGAAATTCGATTGACTGATTAGCAAAGAAGATCATCGATCAGTTGTTGTATTATCGAGTACTTTTTCGATTGTAAACTTCTTTGGATGAGAGACAGCGCGTTTTGGTGAATTTGTATTCGATGATGCATCATCAGGCGCGAGAATTCGAATGAGAGGTGTTGTTCCTGTTGCATTTCCAGCTGGACGACGTAACGAAGGAAATCGTTTCGTGAAAAATCTTGACGAATCAACTGCTGCAACAGAAGACAGTGAACGATTATCTACGTTCAATGATCCTGCTGTTTCAATAGCAGGAGTTTGATCATTGATTGTATCCATTCGATGTATATCAGCTAGTTTTCGTTTAATTCGATCGATAGTTGCTCCATCGGATGTTATCGTTTGATAATATTGCGGATAGGGTTCATCTTGTTTCTCTGTTGATGAATAATAAATTTTCCATAGACGTTGTCGTCGATCTGGATCTTTTAATTCATTGAGAATTTGTTTTGTTGTATTATCAGCTTGAATATTTCGATAGTTTATAAATGGATTTTTTGCTAACGATTGTAAACGAGTTTTTCGTGATGGACTCGATGAATCGAAAAGAAACTGTTGTTGTAACGAACGTGGTCGTACTTGAAGAAAAAGCATCATGGCAAGACCCGTCGAATACCAAACAAGTATAACAGCAATATAAAGTGCGGCACCTTGATGATCATAGGCATTCACTAGCTCACTAGGTGTACTTGTTGTTGAGCTTAATAAAACCTGATCAATTGTTGAATTGAAAGACATTGCTTAGAATCTGAAGAAGAAGAAGACGAAAAAACTCGTGTAACGTACTCGGTGTTAATATCATAAAATCAAAATGATTTATGACGATGCGTGATAAGAACGTGGTTACGAATTGGCTCATTATTGTATTCACATTGACTAAATGTCAATATACTGTCAATCCAGATATTCAAAACAAATTTTTATTCCGCCGGTTGTTATGTTTATATCGTTGTTTTCATTGACTCTATGCGCCCTACGCCATTTCACAAGAAGAAGAAAAAAAGCGTAAAAATTCGTTTTTGTTTTTTGCTTTTGTTCTCATTTTACAATGCATCGATCACTATCAATGTCGATTCAATTGATTTCTTTCTTTTTTTTTTGTTGAAAGAAGAATAAAAAATAGGATGTCAATGACTTTTACCTTCGAAGATCATTCATTTTCGTCTATAGCAGCACGTGTACGCATCTAGTTTATGTTATCTTCGATCATTTTTCTTCTTCTTATCCTTCTCACGCAATACATTTTTCTTTCTTGCCGGATTCGTTCGTTGTTGTTTGACTATTAACTAAATATTCCTACATAACGATTCGGCATTTTTTTCTTTTTCGTTTTTTGCACTTTCTGTGCAAATGAATGAATGTATGTATGTACTTGAAAAAGACAAGAGAAAACTCCATTCCGATAAGTAATATCATGTTTTTTTTCCTGTAAAAAAAAAGATTTATTATTATTATTCATAAATTTGACTACATGCGCGCAAACACAGAAATTATCTAACAAAGTCGAAAAACAAAAAAAAACGAGAGAGAGAGATCGATCGTAATCATATGGCGTAGAACGGATGCACAATAATAATAAATAACGAACTTCGAATGTGTTTCTTTCTATCTCATTCGACAAATACCATTCAATGTCGAATCTGTATTTCGTATACATTTCGCTTTAGCAAAAATCGACCAAAATCTAAGTGTTTCATCACCAGCTCCTGTTACAATCGATTCACCATCGGGACTCATGGCCAGATAGAGAACCCGTTGAGTATGTCCTACTAATCTCGCCAATGGTTGCATATTCGGATATTTCCAAACGATGATTTGATTATGTGCAACACCGTGCGTTGAAACTAATTCATCGGTTGAATTTTTCGACCAAACTAATTGACAAACTTGCGAACCGGTATCGAATGAACTTGACGTTTGACAGGTCAATGACGAACGAAAACGTATATGTCGATCGGCTGCACCGCCACCCGATGCCAGTAGACCGTGTTTATGTGGCGACCAAGCAATAGCTTTGACAGCAGCTAAATGATCTTTGAATTCATGTAACGGTTGATTCGAATGATTTCTCGACCAGAGAATTAACCGATTATCATTGCCACCGCTAGCAAGTAGAGTTTTATCGGGCGACCATTTCAATCCGCATATTTCCTGTGTATGACTATGAAATTGATGAACAACGGTCTGCTGTCGAAGATCATGTTCGAGAATATAACGATCTCGTGAGCCCGAACACAATGACCAATCATTCCACGCTAAAACACCGACCCGATGCGTATGTTTACATATGGATTGCATACGTTTTTGTGTTGTCACATCATAAATATGCACATGTCCACGTTGTGTACCTTAAATATTCGAAGAAAATCGATCGAAATCAATTTCATTTGAAGTTCGTTTTTACCAATGGCAATCACATTGGTCCAATCAGACCATTGTACGGATGTGATTATGTCAGATCCGATGATATTCACTTGTCGATTGACAACCGTCGGTAACATTGAGCTCGAGAGATCACATAATAATTGTACTTGATTGGTTTGTGCATTGTGTAGATAAACACACGAGCCTAGTGCAACACAGAGCATGTTCGATGATGACCAATCGAGAAGATTTAAATAGAAATCATCTTGAAGATCGGGCGCATCGAGAACTTTATAGGGTAGATCGGGAATATGTCGAAGAGTTTTCTTCGGTGAATAGAGGAGATTTATGGATGCGTTCGATATTGGCGAACGATTGAAATGTTGTGGTGATGATGTTGATGATGATTGTTGAAAATCTTCTCGACGTTCTGAATAACGGAATATCGATGAATTATTTTCTTTACTGAATAGTGTTTTTGTTGGTGTTGTTTGTACTGTTTGTTTATGATCATAATTTGTATTTTGTACATCGGAGATTTTCAATATCGAATCGACATTTGTGTTTAAAAGTGTATTTTGTAATAGTTGATTGTAGACATTGAAATCAGACTCGTTTGCTGTTATGCCCGAACTAAGACCGATTTCTAATTGTTCAATACGAGCTCGTTTATTCGGTGATGGTGTTGTTGTTGTTGTTTTCGATGGTGATGATGGCGAAGTTGACAATTCATAATGAAGATTCGATGCAGACAGTGATGAACGAAGAGGAATGTATCGATCACTAGTTTTAACTGGCGATTGAATTGGACTTGTATAGGATGAAAGAGAATTTTGTCCGTTGATTGAAAGTAAAAGACGACGTTCGAAATCTGTATCCATTGACGAAAAGAATTATCTGATGAGAGTTATCAGAACCGGTAATGAACGGTGTTGTAGCTCGAAACAAGATTTATCAAAAACATTGAGAATATGATGCTTTTCAAGTGTTTAAATGGATATTTTTGAGCCTCAGTTTCGATACCTTCTCAACATGATTTCATTCATGACTGTTGAGCTTGATTGGTATTTCGAATCATCATCGGCGAGATAAATTCAACGAGTCGATTGTGTTCAATTAACATGTTTGTTTTTTTAAATTTAATTAAAAAAAAGAACAGCAGCAACAAACACACACAGCAGCAGCAAAAAAAATGCGCATCTACCTGTGATAAACAGGATGAACAATTGAATAGAAAGAGAAGAACGAAAAAAGAAAAAAAAAAACTGAAAGAAACGTTTTCTATGTTGTTTCATGTGCATGAGTAAATGTTTTCTCTAGTTAGTGGCAAGACGAAAGAAAAAACGTATCAAAAAAACAAACAAACCAACAAACAAACGAAAAAGAGACAAGGAAAGAACTGAAACAGAAGTTAACTATGGTAGAATAACGACAGCGTATAGATTTCTCGTCGCAACAGTAAAAGAGAAAAAGAAAACAACAACAACATCAACAAACAGAGAGAGAGAGAAGAAAAAAAAATGAAGATGAAGTCGCATTGACACGAATGTAATACAACCGTAATAATAATAATAATAATAATAATAACAATAGCAAAAGAAGAGGAGAGTGAAATGCCGATGAAAACTGTTGATTGAATATCTTAACAAAAAAAAAGAAGAAGAAGAAACGAAAACGAAAAAGGCGAATTTTGTGATTTGTTTTCTATATATACGAATCGATCGATTCACCAGGCTCTTCCAAGATCACACCACGCAGGAGCAAGAGTGGGAGGACAAAAAAAAAGACAGAAGAAAAGATCAGATAAACCAAACTGTTCTAGATTATGTGCGGCACGCGTTGTTTGTTTTGTTGGTTAATAGCAAAGACGAAGAAGAAGAAGAAGGAGAAAAAATGAAGCGAAATTTATTTCGCAAGTGTTGGAAAATCAACTGCATTGCCAAAATCCGGTGTATACGAATTGGCATTCGAACGGTTATAACCTCCGCGTGAACCACGATTTGAATTGCCGTACGATCGACGGTATTCGCCACGACCTGAGCCTCCTCTTGAGCCGCCACGGTAGGGTCTCGATTGTTGTGATTGTTGTTCATTGGCTTGCGAGTCACCGGTCTGTTGATTTGGTGATTTCGAACGTGTTTGATCGTCACGATTGGGTCGGAAACGTCCTGAGCCACGACGTGGACCACCGCGTGGAGCATCGATCGGCTTGAAAAACAACGGAATATTGATGATTTTCTTCTTTCCGCCGGCGTGTTGATCGTCGTCTTCTTCGTCTACGTTTTCTTCATCATCGTCTTCGACTTCTTCCTCGTCGTCTTCGTTCTTTCGATAGGTTTGTTCGAAAGCCTTGAATTGTTTGGGATCGACACCTTCGTTGGCCGTACGTGGATTGAGTTGCGGTACTTTTTCTTGATTCGCTCGTTTTTTAGCTTCGACTTGCTTCTTGTATTCGTCGAGTGTCATTTGTTTTTCGGCTTCGTCGACTTGCTGCGACCAGTCTTTGGGCGCCGAAGTTGCTTGTTCGCCTGTTGTTTCGGTTTGTTCGTCGGTGGCAACGGCTTCTTCAAGATTTTCGGTTGGTTTGCCCCAGTTGTGCGCGCCTTCACCGCCTCGTTTCTCGACCGGTTTCACGCCCGAGACGTACGAACGCGGCTGTCGGTCGTGTTGTCGACGAGCTTGTCGAGATTCATCGTGTTCGCCGCCTTCGTGTTGATTCGAACGGCTGTTCGTATAATTACGATTGCTGTGGAACGTTCGGGTTCGAAATTGGCCACGGCCACCTCGTTGATTGCCGGATTCGAACGGACGTTCTTGATTGGCGGCATCGCCTTCGAATTCTTGGCCGGTTGTTTGTGCGGCATTGGGTTCGTTTGTTTGCCAATCACCAGTTTGTTGTTGGGAGCCTTCTTCGAAGTTTCGATTGCCGAAATTGCCTCGACCTCGGCCACGACCGCCGCCACGACCTCCTTCGAAGTTTCCTCGGCCTCGACCTCGACCACCACCACGGCCGCCACGGCCTCGGAAACCGCCGCCCGATTGATTATCATTGCCGGCTTCGTTGTTCCAAGTGTTACCGCCTTGTTCGATCCAACCTGAATCGTTCGAGCCTTGTTGTCCGTCGAATTTATTGAAACGTTGTGAACGGGGTTGGCCGCCGCCTCGACCACCTTCTTGTCCTCGTCGTCCTGAGCCACGGCCGCCTACAAAGAAAGAAATCGACTCAGAAAATCGATTCAGTCGTCGATTTAGTTTTACCTCGCGCACTATCACCTCGTGCTTGTTGATTGTTATCACCTAGAGCAGTTGTTTGTTTTCGTTGTTCATTGAAAGTTGATTTTCCGGCGACATTTTCTTTATTCGTTTTTGTTGTTGTTGCTGTTGTTGTCGGTTTCTTAGTTGTTGTTGTTGGCACTGTTTTCGAATCTTTCGCTGATTTTTTTTGTTTTTCAGCTGTTTCGGTTTGATTAGCAATGAAATCGTCTGGATCTTCGTCATGATCGACAAAATTAAGAAATCGATTGCCCGTATTTACTCCGTATTCATAATCGAGTGACATGATTTCTTCTTGCTGATGTCTTTTTTTTCTTATATCTATGAATTAATATGTGTGGATTTTTTTTTATCTTTAAAAGTAATTTCTTGTTGGAAATTTCTCGTCACAAATTGAAAAATTGCATCTAACGAAAAGAAAAAACAAACAAAATAAAGGAACTGATCAGTATCCGGTAAAATAATCATTTCTATCATTTAGAAAAGCGAATAAAAGTTAAATTGTTTTCATCAGTTCAGTTGCCTTTATTTTTTGTTTGACTTACTATGAGTGTGTGTTGTGTATAGGGTTTAGTTTCTTTGTATTTCTTTTTTGTTCGAATAAATAGCAAACGTACACACGTACGATAGAATAGAATAGGAGAAGAAAAAAAAAATAATAATAATAACTATTTTTCTCTGGTATATCAATGACCTATTTGCAAGGCAAAATGCTGTATATACTACGTATCAGAAGAACGAATAGGAAGAGAAGAAGAAGAAGAAGAAACTGAGGATGATGAATATCGGAAAGAATTTCGGTGCTTAGCAAAAGCCAAACGTGCATCGTCGAAGAGGCCATTTACAGTGAAACTTAGTTCGAGAAAAAAAACGTAAATTTGTCCAGAAAATTTTCTTTAAAAAAAATTTTTTTGTTTTTATTTAAATAAATGAATAAGAAAAACTGAATATTTTTTTATTTCTTTCTTCGAATGCATTCTTTCGATTGTTCTATGCATTTCTATTGAATTGGCAAAGAACGATCATGGCTGATTGTCTATCCAATCTATACCAGTTCTCAGTTCTTTTTTTCCTCCAAAGCAAATTATCATCTTGTTTGAATGATTAGAGAAAAATATGTTTTCATGATGTTTGTCCTATCAAAGTTAATTATTGAAATTTAAACTCAAAAGAAAAACAACCGTAACAAACGTCATGTTTTATCGTTGAACAAACATCAAGATCAATTCTTTTCTCATTTCTATTCAATCACTAACACTAGGTACGCTCTGTTGTTTATTTGCTTGTTGTTTCTCGTTAATCGATATTCAGTTGTTTTTTGCTTCTTTTCCAGTCATGTCATTCAATGCAAAAACATCCACCACGGCTGTACCGCCGCGTTCTTCACAATATATCGGCCCATATCTACTCCAAAAAACGCTGGGCAAAGGTCAAACAGGTATGTGTCAACGTCCATCTGCGAACATTTCGTTGAATTGTTTGATTTGTTCAATTTAGGTTTGGTTAAATTAGGTGTTCATTATGTCACCGGAGATAAAGTAGCAATTAAAATTGTCAATCGAGAAGCACTATCTGAATCAGTTTTATTAAAAGTAAATTCGAAATTGACCTGTTTGAAATGAAGATAAGAAAACGTATTTGTTTAGGTCGAACGAGAAATTGCTATTATGAAATTAATTGAACATCCACATGTTCTACGTTTATTCGATGTTTATGAGAGTCGAAAATATTTATATTTGATTCTTGAACATGTTGCCGGCGGTGAATTATTCGATTATTTAGTTAAAAAAGGTCGTTTAACACCGAAAGAAGCACGAAAATTCTTTCGACAGATTATTTCCGCATTAGATTTCTGTCATAGTCACATGATTTGGTATGTTTATTTGCAAGATTAGTTTTGTAATTATCATTTGTTTTTGTTTGTCTTTCAGTCATCGCGATTTAAAGTAAACAAATCAATTAGCAAAAAAACAAATCCATTCATTTTTTTCTATCGATTTAGACCGGAAAATTTACTACTTGATGATAAAATGAACATACGTGTCGCCGACTTCGGCATGGCGTCATTGCAAGTTGACGGTGGTTTTCTCGAAACAAGTTGTGGTTCGCCACATTATGGTAACGGAAAAACAAATAAAAATTGTTGTTGTTTTTTTTCTCATATTTGTATTTTTGTTTCATTTGTCTAGCTTGTCCCGAGGTCATTAAGGTATAACATTTATTATGCATATGCAAATCTGTTAATTTGCAATCTAGGGAGAGAAATACGATGGACGTAAAGCCGATGTTTGGTCGTGCGGTGTCATTCTTTATGCATTACTTGTGGTACGTAGACTGATCTCGAGGTTAAAAGCATTTTTGTTTACGATGAGATTGTCAAGAGATTTGTTGAATATTCAAAAACAAAACATGTTGTTTCTACTTTTTTTTTGCAGGGTGCATTACCATTTGATGATGATAATCTTCGGCAATTATTAGAGAAAGTTAAAAAAGGTGTTTTTCATATTCCACATTTTGTTTCGGCTGATTGTCAACAATTATTACGTGGCATGATCGAAGTCGATCCGAGTAAACGTTTAACGGTAATTTTTAAAAAAATGCATTTATATTCTCGCTTCTGTCTGTATATGTTACTCTTTTGTCAAAATAAAACAAAACAAAATTTTAATCATAAAAATCATTCTGTTCTCATTATTTACAGTTGGAAGATGTCAGTCGACATCCATGGGTAACACAGTACGTAAACGGCGTTCGATCGCCTTTGTTATTGTCTATTTATCGTCGTCAAAAATTGTTGTCATCAGATCGTTTGCGTCGTCGAATAAATGACGACAAAACGCATTCAGCTAGATCAATGTTCGTTGTTGTTATTGTTGTTCGTGTCTATTTCTATGTGCTTGCTTAATTAAGAAGAGAAAAGAAAACTTCTATTTGCGCATGTTAATCTTGATATGTTTCAATATTTCGCATGGATGAACAAATAATAATCATAATCGTTTCATATTTGTTCAGAGGATCAAAAGCTGATCTTGAACTTGAATTACCCATGGTTCAAGTTATTCAAACAACAATCATTCCAAAAGAAGAAGATATCGATGGCGATGTATTTGCAGCTATGACATCGTTAGGTTGTTTCAAAGATCGACAACGATTAATTGAAGCGTTATTAAATTCGAAGTAGAAAAAACTTTTCCAAATGAGATTAATTAGGAAAAATACATTTGCATTTCTTATGTTTTCACAGACATAATACAGAAAAAGTGATTTATTTTCTTTTACTTGATCGAAAATTACGACAACCGACATTAGATGATAGTGACGATGCTAAACAACGAAGCCGATCTGGTTCACGTAAGAAGAAGAAAAAGAAAATTCGTTCGAAAAGAAAAAAGAGAACTCGTTATATTTTAGCGGATTTTCCACAAAAACGTATCGATCGTCAGCGTTCGAATGGCTCAATCGGAGGAGCTTCGAATCGATCTGGCATCGTCGCACAATTAACTGAAGGTTCGCCGTTAGTACCTCGACGACAGCTCTATACAAGCATAGCGTAAATAGAATTCAATGAGTTTCTTATCTTTTCTCATTGACCTTTGTTTCTTTCGTAGTAATAGAACAATTTCAGCTAATAATACGCCATCAGTTAGTCCTTGTTCATCGCCAACATTGGCTAAGAAAGATGTCTTTTCGAAAATTGCCGCACTTACAAGTGGAAAAACATCAATTGATAATAGTTCAACAACATCCGTTCACACGCCGCCAACAACACAACATCCACATATTCATCGACATCATCGTAATACATCAACTGTCTCACAAAACGATACCGTTCTAACGACACAACCGTCAACACAATCGATTGCTTGCAATAGTATTAGTGATCAATCGTATGCGTATGTTAAACCAGATGCATCGACATCAACTGCAAATCTAGTCAATAATGGTACGAATTCATCACGAAAATATGTTCCATCAACTTCACAAACACCATCGACATCGACAACATCGGAATCAGTTAAAATCGAATCATCACCATCGACCCTATCGAGCAATAGTTCGATGACAGCACCATCGCCGAACACCAATCAATGGCGACATAAATTAACCAATTTAAAACAAAGCTTTCAAAATGTTGGCACACCGAGATTTCATCGACGACCAAAAGTTCTACGTAAAAATACTTCGTCTTTTTTTTCTTTTTTTTCTTTATTTGTTTGTTTGTTGATTAGTTGCTGAAAGTGATAGTACAACAACATCACATTCGCCATCACAATACGGTACAACACCTGAAGCAACAAAGAAATCTCTCTTCCATCATATTATCGATGCAATGCAAGAAGATCATCATATGATTGTCGTTAAAGATCGACCACTATCAGCAATTAAAACTGATCTTATTCACGCATTTCTTTCGACTCCCGATCTTGTTCATAATGTTCTTTCGGGTACGCAATATCGATGTGAATATCGTCGAGCTGATCGTTCGTCGATGTTTCAACGTAATATTCGTTTTCATGTCGAAATTTGTACAGTCAAATCGACTGATTCATCAGCACCTGATACATACTATGTTACATTTACTTTAATCACAGGTAATCAACTGAATATATTGTGTGCTTTTTTTATTATTATTTTTACTATTTTTTTAAAGGCCAAGCACGACGTTTTAAGAAATTATGCGAAGAAATTCAAATACTTTTTCTCACAAGTAAAGATCGTTTAGCTAAACAACGTCGACAAGTTCATGATACGAATCGTTCAACAAATCCGACGACAAATAATCGTACTACTAATCCATCGTTTATATCGTCCTTATTTGGTAACAATACAAATTCTTCATCTTCATGTAAAGTCATTTGCTTTTTGTTAAAAACAAAAAACATTAATATTTCCCATGAGAACTTCGTGTTTTTTCTCTTGTCTTTCAAACAAAGAAACAGGTTCACTCAGATTTCAATTTGCTTCTCAAGAGAATTCATATAAGCTTGACATATGATGATCACTAGAGATTAACATATTTTCAATTGATTTAGATGTGAAATCAAATCATTCAGTACCACAACAACAATCTTCATCATCATCAGCATCATCACTTTCATCAACATCGAACGTATCCCTAACGAATCCTCCACAACCGATTCTCAATGAAAATTCGACAACAGTTGAATCGACGCGTGTTAAGCTTGCTCATCGTCTTGCAATTTAATTATTGTTTTTAGTTTATTTTCTCTCTCTCTCATTCACTGCTTATTGTTGTATACGTCTCGTTTATTTCCTTTTCGTTTAACATGTTCGCATTCCATGAACATCTATCATTAATCCCTGTTGATGACATTCGAAAACAGATTAAATTTACGCTCATATACATTTATATATACATATATTTATTCTTAATCTTCCTTTATTCTAGTCAAAGACAAGAAAAAACTTAATATATTTATCTCTAATCGAATAAATCAAATTCATTTCGTGATGAAAATCAATATTGAAAAAGCAATGACTTCTTATTGCTTTGTCTTCCGTCTCGTTTGTCGGAATCATTTTTAGTCTTTATCAATATTTAACAGTTTTCTTCTTCGTTTCTTCTTTTGCAAACGTCCATTTCAATTTCATTGTTCGTACTTTGTCATCCTTTAAATTAATCTGTATGTCTTCATAGTATGTATGTGAGTTTATTTGTAATATGTTGAATGACAAATTGTGCACAAATTGTAAGTTTGCTCTCTTTTTTCTTTAAGCACCTTTGTCACCATTTCTCTCTTCTTCTTCTTCTTTTTCTTTCATTTGTGTCTTATAAATAAAGATCATGTTGAAAAAAAGAAACAAATCTCTGACATTGTGTGACTCAAGAGAATTTCATATAAATCTCGTGCTCAAAATACAAAGATACATTCGAAATTTGCTTGTAAACAGTTGTTAATGAAATGACGTCTTTTCAATACGGAAGTTTCTCATTCATTTAATGAAACATAATAAGAGCAATTATGACGTTTTTTTTTTGATTTTCTTCTCCTCTTGTTTTAGTATTGTTCAGACAAATTCGATCATGCTGTTAGATCCTAGTATGACGTATTACGTTCATGATTGACAAACAAGCATAGGTTTTGTTTTGGTATATGTGCATAGTGTGAACGACGATAGCGCACGCGAAGCAGCAAATGAATTCAAAAAAAAAGAAAACATTAAACACACAATCAGAAGGAGAAAGAGCGATCGAGCGAACTAGATCAAGTAAACTGAACGATGAATAGCGAGAGCAGTGCACAAAAAGAAATAGACCGATGAGAGAGTTAGTACTTTTTTTTGTGCCATGTAAGCTGATAATAGTGAAAGAAACGTATGAACATGCGACGAATAAATAAGCGCCATTGAGCGATGAAAACGAGACAAAGAAGAAAGCAGCATTAGCCGAGCGTCAGAAAAATAAAACACACAATCATGCATTAACATAGAAAAAAACACAAAGATCTTTCAAGCCATGCCGTTTTTTTGTTGTTAAACAAAAGAAAAATCCCAAATGTTTATTTTTGTCGATCGAAAACAAAAGAGTCTTTTCAATATTTGTTGAATGTATATACGTATATATGAATGAATGTTTTTTTTTCAAACTATTAGACATAAAATGAAATTATCGCGCGCATGAAATAAAAAGAAACTGGAATAGCACCAGTAACAAATAAACAAACAAACAAAAGTAAAAAGAATACATGATCGAAATGATCATATAGCACGCTTATTGATGTTTGTGTTCTTTTGTTTTCTTTTTTTCTATATGTTTGATTTCGAGAGACAATTAAAAAAAAACAGAACGAAAGAATGAATATTGCAAAAATTGTAGAAAACAACAAACAACAACGAAAGAAAGAAAGAAAGAAGAAAAACAAGATTTCAGAACACTGTTCGCATGAGAGAAAATATCTTTTTTGTTTGATCTTCGAGATTTTGTTCAAGAGAGAGAGAAATTCATGGACATCATTATTGCACCATGTAAAAAGAAAAACTCGATAGTGACTTATTGTCTTTATCCGATTTCGATAGAGAAATATTCATAGCTACTACTGTTCAGTCTACCAGAAGCGAAAATAGGAGAGAACGAGAGAGAGAGAGAAAAGAAACAAAATTAAGAGACGGAATGTCTGTAGCTAAGAAAGACGACTGACTAGGACGTGCATTGAATTCGAAAAGAGATACAATACACCGGAATAATTTATCTCTTATTCGATGGTTCTAATTAAATGTGTTTGTGTGTGTTTTTTTTTCGAACGATTTTGCTGCTTCCTGCGCATGCACATTGTGTATTCGTATTTGTTTTCTTTTGAATATGTGTAACTCTCATCTGTTGCGAATATGAATCGGATAGTAAATCATAAAAAAATTAAAAGGTAAAACAAAGAAAATTATTCTTGCTTTTTTCGAAAGAAGAAAATGACAAATAGAAAAAAAAAGAAACAAACAAAAACGAAAAAAAGAAAAAAAAAAGATTTGAAATAACTGCTGATTATAAGTCTCTTAGTTATACGCTGTTGTTATTTGCTCATACACATATTTCAAATGTCTACGTGTACGTACTGTAGAACTTTTCATCACAAACTGGAAACAACGGACAAACGAACAAAACAAATCAAGAAAAAGAAAGAAAGAAAAAAAAATATATATGTATATGTATGTGTGAACATCAAAGAACAGTAAAAGAGAAAAAGATACATGTTCTAGTATATTTTTTTGTTGTTTAAATGTAAAGAAAGACTAAATATGTATAATATGTATATATGTAGAAAAAAAAACAGAAACAAAAAGACGAGAACTTACGTACTTGTTTGTAAAAATGTTTAGATTTTAAGAAAAGAGAAAAAGAGAGAGAGAGAGAAAGAAAGAAATAAACAAACACTTGGCTAATATGGGCTATATTCCGATGGGAATTTTGAATAATGTTCGAATGAGAGATAAACATATTTTTTTTTCGCATAGATTTACATTGATGTTTAGAACAAGAACAACATTTTTATCCATGGATAAATATTCTTTAGAAATCTGAAAAAATTGGAAATTACAAGCTGTTGAGAGCGACTCAGTTGTCTGGTTAGTTGATAGTTACTTTCAAATTGTTGAATTTGTATTCAAGTGAATTAAAGTCTCGGCAAATGTGAAGTGTATCCAGTAACTAAAGAAGAAGAAAAAGAAAACAAGCATGATCAATACTCAGTTGATAATTATTTTTTTCTTTGTGTTTCAAGAGTCATCTGTGTATGTGTGTGCGCGTGTATGATCCTCATGCCGAACAGATACATGTACACACACGGATTTGTAGAACAAAATGTTAACTAGTGTGTGCATGCAGAAAAAAAACAGAAAAACAATAGAAAAGTTGTTGTTTTTCGCTGTCAGAATAGTGAAAATATCATCTAATAGTTGTGTCTCGACATTGAATTACTCACTTTTCAATTGGGATTGAGCTGAACAAGAGAGACAGAAGAAAACAAAAAACAAACATGATTTAAATGAACAATTCGATTTTCTTGAAACATGTTAGCTAAGAACACTCTCGTAGACTTCGCAATTTTCATCAGATCTCGGTCATGCTCTGGCTATTCGTATTCAATCGACAACTTACATGCCATAGGTACGGCAGTTAAATATGGTTGTTGAAACTGCATAGGCAACGGTGACGGTGATGGATATGAAAATGCTGCTACTGGATAAGCAGCCATTGGTATACCAGTTTTTGGATCAGCTACAGCCGGTCGTTTTTGTTGTTGTTGTTGTTGTTGAACAAATTGATGCGCAGGAATGAGTTGCGCACCAGGTGGCTAGAAAAGTCGAAAGACAACAGATCAATGTAATGATGTTTTGGATGGATTGAAAAATATCGTTGATTTATTTTTTTTCCATGTTTTTGCTTTGTTTTTAATTTGGAATTTAGAAGAAAAGATATCATATGCATCAAACTGACCAAACCACGAGAAGCTTTATTTGATTAAAAGCAAAGAAGTCAAATAAATAAGCAAGCATTAAAGCAAAATAACTGTTAGTAGTATTATTATTATTATTATCCAGGTGGTTCGATCAGTTTTCTATCATATCGTAATCAACTTTTCAGCTTTCTTTCTTTTTTTTTTAAATCTTTGTCAGTGTTCAAAAGCATACAAAGCAAACAGAAAAAAAAATAAATCAAGGATAGATAAGCGTGTGTGCAATACCAGCTGCAGGTAGGCACCGGTAGTAGCAGTATCATCTTCAAGCGGTCGTTTTTTTGTCTGATGTGTAATGCTGCTGCTGCTTACAGGATCGATCACTGCCTAGATTAGTAGAAAAGAGGAATAAAGAAAAAGAATATGTGTGCAACAAGCAAAAAATACAAACAGAGAATAAAAAAACAACAATACACACATACACAATAAGCATCTGTTTGTTTTTTGGTCATTTTAAAAGAAAATAAAATCCAGTAACAACACTCGAATAGATTGGAGTTCGGTAATTATTTTAATTCATGAAAACAAACTAGTAGAACAAGAAGAAGAAGAAGAAAGAGAATCGAGTATTTCGAACGTGCTAATTGGATTTCGAAAGCATTTAAAGCACGCATATTGGTTCGATTTTCTTCGTGCGAAATCGACTAAAAAACTAGTCGAGTGTCGTTAACAATGAAGCTCAAAATTTATCCAATATAATGACAAGTCACATTCATAGAAGGCAATTGCATCTGCACGGCAGAAAAAGAAATAAGGCTGCTGCTGCTTGCTGCACAATGACATTATGATATCAATTCAAAGAGAGAAAGAAAAAAAAAGGACCAACAATCCTACAGACCATTCTACCAACCTTAACATTGGTCGATGATGTTGACGATGACGAAGATGATGTACCGTTGGGCCCAACTAAGTCACCATTGATTGAAGTGACTAACGATGACTAGAATTGTACGATGAGATTTATGAAATAGAATAAATTGAGTTTGAATTTACATCTTTTAAGTCAACGGATGGCGCACGTGCATAAATTGTTTGTATGGGTGCTCCTGGATATGGTTGATACGGTGAGACAAAACCATTAGCATATGTTCCGTCGTCTTCATGAGGAGTTTGTTGTTGCTGAAAAAAGAAAAATGACATTTTCAATAACAATGATTAAATTTCTTCTATTTTGTTAAAAATCATTTGATTGATTAGTTAAATTAGTAGAAAAAAGAAGTATTAATAAGACATAAATCAAGCATGCAAGAGAATTAGCAAGCATACCAACGATGAGGAACAAGCAGGTGATGCAGTCAAAATTGACTGACTACTGTTCAATGTCAAAGGATGCATTAATTGTATTGTCGATGGTGAATATTGAATAGTCGTAGCTGCTGCTGCTGCTGCGGCTACTAATGGATTAGGAAAAAGATGTGCAACAGCTGCAGCTGTTTGAGCTTTAACAGCTTTTAGTTGTGAAACAAGATGTTCAGGTGGATGAAAATATTTGCATGTTTCACGGACACATTTGCCTTTGACATAATCAACACAAACAATAACAAGACCGTCCGTATCAAGAGGACAATGAGCTTGAGGATGTGCAAATGGACATGTGTCTGACTTATACAAACATTGACCACGCTGAAAATCTGAACACACCTAGAATGAAAACGATAACACAAGGAAAACACAAGCTGTTCTAGGAACAAAATAGTCGGCATGGCAAATGAATAGGTTCCGAATTCTTCGAAATAGATATGCGGAAAATACATGCGCTCATAAGTCAAATAAAAACATACTATATATATATAAAACGAATAAAATATTAAGTAGAGAAGCAAGCAATAAGCAAAGAGTTTCTAAGCATAAAACACTAATAATAATAAGTGCCCAATGTTTCAAATACACACAACAAACAAAAAACAGAAGATAAGTGTGAAATGATATTGAATATAGGCTCAACTGCATTTGCTTTCTTGGTTTTTTTAGTTAGAAAGTGATAATAGGCACGCATAGACACATACACACACGTAAATAAAATAATTTTCGAATATGAATAACTTACATAGAGCGTTTCGAGGTCAACATATGGCTAAATAGTATAGGTAGAGTTTTAGAGTGATGAAAAATTAAAATTCTTAGTCAAAGAATTAGAGATTTCATGTTAGTCACTCAATTAGAATTCACAAGGGAGAAACATATGAAAATCATTGGAATTTTGTTCTACTTGTCACGATATAGACAAATACATTATCAAGTCAAACAACGAGCAAAATATACAAAAATAAAGAAATATTCCACTGTCACAACAAACAAGATAACAAACCTTTAAGGCATCATGATTTGAATTGTTGTTCTGATAGACCTATAGAGATTGAAGTCGGATTAGAGTAAATAATTCACTAGAATTTATTTATTTATTTTTTTAATATTCTAGAAATCGATGGTGTTAGAAAAATGAATCAAAATTGAGCAGCAAAATAACAAGAGATAAAGCTGCATACATTCGCGTCACTATCGTTTTTACTCATTATTAACTTGAATTCTAGTTGTTCTAGCGTGCCAATGGAGCAATTTTAATACAACATACGGAAACTCTCTCTCTCTCTCGCTCTCAAAAATGTAATCAAAGTCGAGGATGTAAAAATAAACATGTGATTTAAAATATCGATAAATACGATTCGAATACATACTTCGAGACGATCGGTACGTGCTGTTTTTTGTCCAGTTGCTTGTGTTGGTAATTGTGTCACCGGTTGAAAATATTGCGCACCATCCGGGCTGAACATAGCTGCTGCCGTCGCTGTTGTTGGTCCTGTTTGAGACATTTGTTGCAAATGTGCAGCATGTAGAGGTATACTAAAAGCTTGACCTGCTGTATTAAACAATAACGTTGATTGGCCTGGAGCAGTTGGTCCCATATGAGGATAGGATGCCTATGACGAAAAGTAAAACTATCAAACACAAATCAGCTCAATGTTGAATGATTTACTAGTGAAGCAGTTTGTTGAATAGGATTTTGAATAATAGCACCGTTGGGATATGGCATATGAGTTGCCGTTTGTGGATAAATAGCTTGATTAGCAGCAATATTCATAGCTAGAAAAACAAAAAAAGTGAATATTCTCTCTCGATCTATTTGTTCTGGTGCGTACCAATACTACGAAGTATAAGATTGTTGCGTCCGTTTTGAAGTAAAATATCGCGTAAGTGTTGAGGTGGATGAAGATATTTACACGGTGGATTCGTACGATTGCATTTGCCCTAAAATTAATAAAAAAAATATAGCTTTTTTTTTATTTCAGAAAAAAAAACTTGAATCAAGTTATAAACGAAAGATCTTATTTATTGATTTTTATTACTCAGAAGTTCTACACTTGAAAGATAAAAATAAAATTTATAATTTCATTTCAATGTATGCATAAGATGTCAAATAAATTCTCCTATTATCTTACAATAAAATGTCCGTTCTCATTGCTTTAACTTACGTTTTCAATTCAATATTCATTCATCATTTCATATTAATGATGAAAATACAAACAACAAGTTGAAGATAACCGGTCAAGTATCGGTACAAATAGATATGAATTGTAAATCGTATATATCGAATATCTTCTTTCGATTTTTTTTCTCTCTCTCTCCCTCGTTCTCTATCGGTGATACGAAGCCTCCGCTTTGTCACTTGTCTTCTTCTCCTATTCTCGATCTTCATTGCTCGTTTGAAAATACATCTATATATAGTAAAAGGCGATATCCAACGAGCAAAAGTTGATTTGAAAACGAAAGAGAAAGAAAAATAAGAAATCATCGTTTTCGTTCTGTGTATCTACTATATATATATATATAGATATACTATTCGATATTAAAGGTCGTGTTCATTGTGTGTACATCTAAACTCAATCAAATATTCAAACAGAACATATGTATACTGGTGTTTTTTGCTCTCTTGTAAGAAAAAATAAAAAGTACAAACCTTGAGTGAATCAAAACAAGCGATCACTTTGCCACTATTCACTTCGACATGTGTTGGTGGATGGGCAAATTTACATTCTTGTTCGGACCGGGTACATTTTCCACGTTGATATTCACGACATACTTCGAGTGTAAGCCAACGTGAATCTTTAACATTAGCTATCGATGCAATAAGCGGCATATTAGCAGCGGCTTGTGCGGCGGCTGCAGCTGCTGCAGCTGCTTGAACTTGAACGTTGTTTGTTGTTGGAGACCCTCCGGTTGATGATGATGATGAACCTGTTAATGATGTGACATACTGTTGAGGATGTATACTGTTCGGTGATGTATGATGCGTGCCGTGCATATCGGCAGCCGTTGCGGCAAAACTGAAAGACATTTACAAGGCTCACTGTTTGTCAAATATATGGCACTGTTTCGTAGGTTAGTTATGTATAATATATAAACACGTTTTTTTTGTAGACTAAGCAATTATTCGTCAAGACTTCATTGTATGTTAACGAGAATGTTCCGAAAATGTTTTAATCTAATAATGTATAACATCTAAAAAACAAATTTTTACATAAATAAATATGATTTTTATTCTTAGTCGATTAACGAATCCCATCTTTTGATAGTCACTGGTTAATCGAGCATTATCATTGAGAGTGTTGAGGGAAAAGTAAGAAAAAAAAACACCGAAAGTAATTGACATTTTATAGTCTATTAAGCGATGGAAGGATAAAAACAAAAAATCGAAGACATAGAGCAATCGTAATTTAATTCGATCAATATCGATATTAGTCATCATAACAAATATGAGAGATGATGTGGACGGTGGGTGGAATGTTATTAAAATAAGAATCAAGAGGAAGAAGAATCGCTCATTATATATAATAAATAATTGTCAGAAAGAAAAATACGCTCTTGAGAAAACAAGACACACTGGCAATAGAAATACGAGCAACAATAATTCTTGATTTTTTTTTCTTCGTCGTCATAAACTAGTGTTTCTTTTGCTTTCTTTTTTTTTCTTCTTCTTTTTCTTTTACTTGACATGCAACTCATTGGTCTTTTTTTAATGCTCTTTTACCTACCATCCATCCTATTCACGCATTGTGCTCTATAAATCATGCATTTTTAGTGTTTTTTTTGAACACACGCACAAATCTCACTTTTCATTTTAAATATCAATATATCTTCTATTTAGAAATGTTTTTTTTCCTAAGTACATCTATCTAATAAATAAATATTACCCAGCTAACAAACAGTCTGATAGAAATAGAAAACTTCCGTTTTTTTTCTTTATATATACTATATATATATATATATATATATATTTATTTATATATTTATTTCTGTCCAATGAAGAGGACATGTGCTGTTTTAGCTGCAAGGTCGATATCAACTGCCATTGTTGTATTAGTTGTCTATTGAAGTATATAAACTCGCCTACTGAAACTATTCTTGTCACTCGATAAAATGTGTAGATACGGATGTCAATAAAGTTTTTTTTT
>ERZ778024.220-NODE-220-length-118235-cov-12.474928_pt1 | contig 118235 bp, 109 predicted proteins | sample MGYA00375754_ERZ778024 | MGnify/ENA primary metagenome ERZ778024 (study PRJEB29350, sample SAMN05389827) | bioreactor metagenome | isolation source: Thiocyanate bioreactor | place: South Africa: University of Cape Town | collected 2014-02-18 ...
TGTTTTAAAAACTAAAAAATTTAAGTTTAGTCTATGTATGAAATTGTTTGTAGAGATCTTTTTTAGGAATGCCTCTTATTTGCGCTACCATTTTTATGGCATCTTTTAAAGATATATTATAGGTTTTAGCAAGAGCTTTAACATGCTCATGAATTGAAATATTTTCCCAACTCCCAGCCTCGTCTTCTTGAATATTTCCTTGAAGTAGTAAAACTATTTCTCCCTTTTGTGCAGAATTTTGCCATTGCACTAAAACATTTTCTGGGGTACCTCTAAAAAAACTTTCAAATTTCTTAGTTAGTTCTTTCGCTAAAACTAAATATCGATTGGGTGCTAGTTCATGTAATAATGACAAAGTTTTTTCTATATGATGTGGAGTGTCATAAAATATAGAAGTACCTTTATATTGCAAAATATCTAAAAAAAAATGTTTCATTTCAGAACTTTTTTTAGGAATAAATCCCAAAAATTGAAAAAAATTTGTCTCAAGTCCTGAACAAATTAAGGCTGTAATAAAAGCACAAGGACCTGGAATACTTTGAATCGGAATATTTTTTTTTATGCAGCTTTGAACTATGTATTGCCCAGGATCTGCTATGCAAGGTGTACCTGCATCGCAAATTAATCCTATATGCATACCATTATGAAGTTTATTAAGGATATCTGCATCTATTTGCGATTGATTGAATTTGTGATAACTTTGTAAAGGTTTTTTTATCTCGTATTTATCGAGTAAAATTTTGCTGTGACGTGTATCTTCACATAAAATTAAGTCACAATCTTTTAATAGTTCTATAGCTCGAAAAGTAATATCGGATAGATTTCCGATTGGAGTTGATATCAGAGAAAGCAAGGAAAACCTTAAATAAATTAGGTGGCACCCAGATTCGAACTGGGGAATCGAAGCTTTGCAGGCTTCTGCCTTACCGCTTGGCCATGCCACCTTGGCTGAAGTTAATCTTATAAAACATTAATGATTTCTTAAGCAAGAGATATTATAGGAAATTGAAACTTTTAGCAGCTTACCTTTGTCATGATTAATGCTGATAGGTTTTTCCACTGTTTCCAATCCCTTCTCAACCTTTTTTTTAATTCTTTTAATTCTTTTTTTAATGCCATTAAATGGTTTTTTTCTGCTTTATTTTTTCTTAAATAATTACATTTTTTTTTCAATAAATAGAGTTTATTAATACTTGTAACAATATTACTTGAAATTTCTTCTATTTTCTCTTCTATAGCATCTTTTCTTAAATACCATGCTACTTTAAGTTTTTGAGTTAAAATAGTTTTGCGCTCTAGTATCATTCTTTTTTTTATAGTCAAGCTGTCAATTTCTTTTAAAGAATGAGCTAAATTACATTTAAACAAAATCCAAATAAACCATTTTGTAGGGTCATAATGATACCATTTGATCCCATTGCGATAATCGTTAGCAAAAGTATGATGAAAATTATGATAACCTTCTCCAAATGTCAATAAAGCTATAATGTAATTATTTACTGCAGATTGCTCTTGGCAAAACGGCTTGTCTCCCCAAGTATGAGCCAAAGAATTTATAAACCATGTAAAATGGTGTAGTAAAAATAAACGCAATCCAAACGCTAATATGATTGAACCTAAGAAGTCATCAAATAATAAGTAAGCAAGTAAAACTACTATACTATTTGTTGTAACAAGACAAAGGGGATAGTATTCATGTTGGAAGCAAACTAATTTGTTTTTAAGTAAATCAGAGACAATTTTGGGATCTATTTTTTTTGGTTTTTTTAAAATCCATAAAAAGTGTGCATACCAAAACCCTTTTTTAATGGAATAGGGGTCATTATCGGTATCAACAAATGCATGATGAATTCTATGGTCAAATGCCCATCTTAAAGCGCTGCCTTGAGCGGTCATTGAACCAAACAATAGAAGGATAAATTCTACGTATTTGTTGGTCTTAAAAGTTTTGTGTGAAAAGTAGCGATGGTAGCCTCCGGTTATACTAATACCCGTTAAAAAAAGCAAAATTATACTAAAGATTAATAAATCTGAAGTGTTGGGTACATACAGTAGATAAAAGGGTAATGAAATAAATAAAGCAAAGTGATAAGAACATAAAAAAATAATGGGTATCCAATTTGTATCCTTGTTAAATCTCATGGCTTATGTGTACCTTTTTAAAATCTGTAAAATTAATGCTATCGTAAAAAGAAAGGTTAAGACTCTTTTTAGCAAGAATTTGACTTTGAGACTTTCTTGTAAATGATATACAAAATCAATTCTTTTTTAATCAAAGTTAGAAAGTCAGTAAAGTTTTGAGTTTTAATTGTCAATAATCTTAAAAAACTCTATTGTCAATACTCTTAAAACAAAGCTTCATACCAATCAATTTATGGCTAAATTTAACATTAATCAATTTCCAAAAATATTTCAAAATACAAATATATCTTTACCGTTTTCAGAAATTTCTTGCGATACCAGAAAGTTAAAAGAAGGTCAGTTATATTTTGCTCTAGAAGGTTTAAAAGTTGACGGTCATGACTTTATAGAAGATGCCAAAAAAAAAGGTGCCATTGGAGCTGTTGTTAGTAAAGAATCAAAATTTACCGATAAAAATTTTGCTTTAATAAAAGTAGATAATGTTTTACTTGCCTTACAACAAATGACTCATACAATCTTGCAACGTCGTAAAACGAAAATTATAGCCGTTACAGGATCTGTTGGAAAAACCACGTCAAAAGAATTTTTACAAACTATTTTAAGTAGTAAATATAAAGTTTCTGCGACTATTGAAAACTATAATTCAAAAGTTGGCCTTCCAATAACTGTTATTAATCATACAAATGACGATGATGAGTGGATTGTTCTCGAAATGGGAATGACGCATAAAGGTGATATTGAGCAACTCATAAAAATTGCTCCGCCTCACATAGCAATGTTAACAGCTATAGACTATTCTCATTTTGTAAATTTTAACTCTTTGAATGATATTGCCGCCGCAAAGTGTGAGATTTTTGACTCTCAAAATCTTGTTTTATCTATTCTTGCAAAAGATACTTTGCAACACGATGCAGTAATTAAAAGTAAAAAATTTCCATCTTTTACATATTCAATAGACGATTCTACAGCTGATTATTATTTGGAATTACAGTCGAAAACAATGGTTTTACATACTCCTGATAAGCAAACTTATTCTTTTTCATTACCAAGTATTTTAGGAAAACATAGTTTTAAAAATCTTTGCGGTGCCTTAGCCATTGCTATAAATTTAGGATTAAATATAAATGAAATACAATTGGCAGTGAATCAACTAAAACTACCTGATAGACGATTGCAAACAATTATAAAAAACGACATTACCTTCATCGTTGATTGCTATAATGCACCACCTGTTTCAGTTAAATCGGCATTAGATTCAATTCCTCAAACCAAAGGGAAAAAAATAGCAGTTTTAAGTGAAATGCGAGAGCTTGGGACGATTTCAAAGGAATGGCACGAAAAAATAGCAAAATATGCTTTGAATAAAGTGGACACAGTCATCTGTATAGGTGAAGAAATGAAAATTTTTAAAGATATTTGGCATGAGGCTAATAGAAAAGTTTTTCACTGTGCTACGAAAGAAGAAGTTATTCATTTTATTAAAAATATCATAGAAGAAAGAGATATAGTTTTAGTTAAAGGAGCGAGATTTTTTGAACTGGAAACTATATTAGATCATTTTTGAAATGGGAAAAAAATGTTTGTATTGTTAATGGAATTTCTTCGAACCAAATTCGGTTTGTTCTCTCCCTTTTTAATGAATTATTCTACTAGAATGATACTAGCTGCTATTACATCCTGGGTAATATGTATTTTTGCAGGTCCATACTTCATTAAAAAGCTTTATGAATTAAAAATTGGTCAATCGATACGCTTAGAAGAATGTCCATTGCTTGGGAAACTACATCAAAAAAAGCAAAATACACCAACAATGGGTGGAATTCTTATTTTATTTTCTATGATTATTTCTCTTTTTTTATGGATGGATCCAAGCCATGTTTTTACTTTAATTTTGCTAGTTTCAACGCTTATATTAGGGATTTTAGGTGGCACAGATGATTATTTAAAATTGCGTTATCGCAATACTAAAGGTCTATCTGCACGTTATAAATTACTTGGACAAGTCCTTTTTTCGGCATTACTTGCTATCTATTTTTTTTCACCAAATGCAGCCAGTCATTTGCAAATTGGTGAGTGGTTCTCACCGCCTATTATAAAAGAATCGAATATAAACTATCTAACTGATGGCCAGACTAAAATCGAGCAAGTAGTTTTACCTCTTTATGAATACGCAGGTAGAATTTATATTCCATTTTTTAAAGATCCAGTATTTGTTTTTTCAGGCTCATTAGCAATATTGGGAGCTATCTTTATTATTTTTGTTATAACAGGTTCTTCTAATGCTGTAAATTTAACAGATGGGTTAGATGGGCTTGCCGCTGGTTGTTTAATTTTAGTAGCAAGTTCTTTAGCATTGATTGCATTTGTTTCCAATCATATAGATTTAGCAACGTATTTAAACGTCTTATATATAGAAGGTAGTGGAGAAATAGCTATCTATTTAAGTGCATTTGTAGGGGCATGTCTTGGTTTTTTATGGTACAATGGGCACCCTGCCCAGTTATTTATGGGAGATACTGGATCTTTAGCTTTAGGAGGTATCCTAGGGGTGTCTGCAGTTCTTTTAAGAAAAGAAATGTTACTTGGCCTGGTAGGAGGAATATTTGTTGCTGAAGCCTTATCTGTAATTTTGCAAGTAGGTAGTTATAAACTTAGAAATAAAAAAAGAATTTTTTTGTGCGCTCCTTTGCACCATCATTTTGAATATAAAGGATGGGCTGAAACGAAAGTCGTGATCCGTTTTTGGATTATAGGATTATTATTAGCATTAATCGGAATTGCTTCTTTAAAGATAGTTATATGATATTAGCAGATCACATCCTGATTGTAGGTTTAGGTTTAACTGGGCAGTCTATTGCAAACTTTTTATTAAAAAATGGAAAAAAAGTTTTTGCTATCGATGCAAATTTGGAAAATTTACTGACAAAAAAGGAAGTACAAGAGCTTGTAAATTATGGATTAAAAGTATTTTCTGATGATACTTTTCATTTGTGGCATTTAATTGAAGTGGCTGTTTTGTCGCCTGGAATTTCACCGAATAATAAAATATATAAAGAGCTCTTAAAATTAAATATTCCAGTTCTTAGCGATATAGAAATAGCCCTTAATAACTATTATGGGAAGTGCATTGGTATAACAGGTACAAATGGCAAAACATCCACAACGTTATTAGTTACTCATCTTTTAAATGAAATGGGAGTAACAGCTGCAGCCGTTGGTAACATAGGACAACCAGTAATAAATGAAACGAAAAAATTAAATCCTTCAAAGATACTAGTTATCGAATTAAGTTCCTTCCAACTTGAAATAATGAACAAAAAATCCTTAGATGTAGGGGTTATTTTAAATATAACGCCAGATCATCTAGATCGCTACGCTACTATGGAAAATTATACAAAGGCTAAATTACGCATTGCCCATTGTATAAAAGATAAAGGGAGTTTATTTTTAAATAGCACTATAAACTTAAAAACAGATCTTTCTTCCGCTTTCCATTGCCATCATTTTGGGTATAGTAATATAAATGAAGTATATACGGATCTAGATTATATTTACGTAAAAAACAAAAAAATAGCCTTACCCAAAAAGTATCAAAAGAAAAAATGTCATCATATTGAAAACATCATGGCCGCCTGCGCTATAATTTCTACCTTAAATTTAGAAATACCCTTGCTGGAAAAAGGATTAGAGTCTTTTACTTTGCCAGAACATAGAATAGAATGGGTAAGAGATGTAGAAGGCATTTCCTATTATAACGATAGCAAAGCTACAAATATTGACGCTGTTTTAAGAGCTGTAGAAAATTTTAAACAGCCCATTAGACTGATTGTGGGAGGGGTTGATAAGGGATTTCCTTATACTGATTGGATTGAAGCATTTAAAGGTAAAGTAGTTCAGATTATAGCGATTGGTCAAGCTGCGAACAAAATTAAAACTTCTTTAGAGCCATATTTTAAAGTTGACTTAGCCCTAAATCTTGAAGAGGCTGTAAAGTACGCTACACGTGATGCTAAAAATGGTGATATAGTTTTGTTATCTCCTGGATGTTCAAGCTATGATATGTTTAAAGATTTTGCAGATAGAGGAAATGAGTTTAAAAGAATTGTTAATTGTATAGATAAAGTTTTGACTCATATAAATAATTAATTACTTCTTTTTTAGTATTTTATAACCAGTATCACAAATAAATATAAAAATTAGCTTATATGCTAAATATTAATAACTGAATTGTGATTTATGAAACAAAATACTTAAGAAATAGCAAAAAAATTTAAGCATTTTATTTTAAGTAAATAGATACTTGAGTTTAAACGAATCAATTTGTTATGGATTATGGAATAAGTTAACAATAATGAAGTTCTGGGTAAAAATTTGGTTATTTAATAATTTTTACTATTAAAAATGATCTAATCCAATTTAGGTAAGTAACTTATCTTATAAAAATGGACTGAAAGTTTTTGATATAACCTAACAGTAAAAGCTAAGAATTGCTTTTTAAAATTTAAGATAAGCTTTCTTAAAGCAATATTTGTAGGTGTTGAAGATAGATTAATGGCTCATTCTTTATTTGAGTCAAATAAATAATAAAAAAATTTGAATAAAATTTACAGTAATGGCCTAAGATTGCAAACTTTTTTGCAGTAAATAATTAATTTTAGGAATAATTTCTAATGAGACGAAAAGATATCATTATTATATCTGTTTTACTAAATGCAGGCATTTTAGCCATTCTTTTTGTAACAGCAAATCTTAACGAAGAAAAAATATTGGAACAAACAGAAGTTTCTTCAGCTTTATCAAATGCTTTTAATACAAAACTTGAAAATGATCCTGAAATTATACCGATTACATCTATGGCAAATACTGCTCCTATAGAAGATGAACTAGATAACGTATTAAAAGAATATACCATTTCTAATCAAAATGAAATTGACGAAGAAGGAACCGATATTCCAGCAGAAATTATAGTTCCTCAAAAAGTTGAAAAGCCTAAAGTTGAAGAAAACGCTCTACAGGAAGTCAACTACGTTGAAGTTACTGTCAAAAAAGGTGACGCACTAGAAAAAATAGCACGTGCAAATGGTACAACTGTTTCAGCTATCAAAAAAGCCAATAATTTAACGAATGAAAGGTTAAAAATTGGACAAGTCTTGAAAATACCCATAAATGACAAAAAGCCCGCAAAAATTGAGAATAATAAAAAAGTTTCCTCAAATCAAAAGCCTCCACAAGTTTTAAATAATGAGCCACAATACTATACTATTAAAAGTGGAGATAATCCTTGGAAAATAGCAAAACAATTTAGTGTTGATTTTGATGTTCTTCTAAAGCTTAATGAGTTAGATGAATTGAGTGCTAAGAATTTAAAAGTTGGTGATAAAATAAGAGTGCGCTAGTTATGAATCGCGTATTTTTATTTATCTGCTCATGTATAATTTTTTCAGCTGGTTTAGTTATGATTTTCAGTACGACTTCTGCTGAGATTTTAGATCATGATTTGGAGCTTAATACTCATCAAGCCTTAATTAAACAAATTTGTTTTGGTGGAATTGGTTTATTACTTGCTTTTCTACTTTGGAAAATGGGTTATGAAAAAATCATAAATTATAGTCCTTATCTGTATCTTTTTTTTACTTTTTTATTAATTATAGTTTTAATTCCAGGTATTGGTAAGGAAGTCAATGGATCAAGAAGATGGCTTTCACTGTTAGGAATTTCATTTCAACCATCAGAATTCATAAAATATATAGTTCCGGCGTATTTTATCTACGAAATCACAGCATTGCAAAATCAAGGATATAATTTTAAATTTTTTTTAAAAATTATTATTAAAGGTTTTATTCCGATTTTTTTAATATTATTAGAGCCTAACAATGGCACAGCAGCAGTCGTTGGACTTTGTTTAATCATGCTTTGCTATTTAGCCAAAGTTCCTTTTCGGTACTGGGCATTACCCTTGATTGTGGCTATATCTATCGGTGCAATCTTTGCTTATCATTCCCCATATGTTTCGAATCGTTTAAGAGTTTATTTACACCCAGAACTTGATTTAAAAGGAAAAGGACATCAGCCTCATCAAGCTAAGATAGCTGCGGGCTCTGGAAAACTTATGGGAAGAGGTCCTGGTGCTAGCTTGCAAAAATGGAGCTATTTACCGGAAGCGCAAAATGATTATATTGCAGCCATTTACGCGGAAGAATTTGGTTTTATTGGTATATTAAGCATGATTTTTGTTTACTTGCTTATAAGTACAATAGGCTTTCAAATAGCCATGCAGTGCCAAGATCGGTTAGGTTTTTATTTCGGAGCGACAATTACTTTCTTATTTACTTTTCAAACATTTATGAATTTAGGAGTAGTTTCTGGACTTTTGCCAAGTACTGGTTTAAATTTACCTTTATTTAGCCAAGGAGGAACATCCTTGATGGCAAATATTGCAGCTATTGGGATTTTATGTGATATTTCTCGAAAAAAAACAACTCTACTCAAGTATTTGAATGATTAAAGAAACAATAATGATAACAACAGGTGGCACTGGTGGCCATGTTTTTCCAGCTATTTCAATTGCTCAAATGCTTTCTAAAAAGAAATATGATACCTATTTTATAGGCGGTTACCTTGATGATAATAAATTTTTTAATAGTAAAAATTTAAATTTTTTTTCGATCAATTGTGGCAAATTCGTTTTTAAAAATCCTTGGCAAGGAATTAAAAATTTTTATCAGATTTATAAAGGTTTTTTGCAATCTTTAAGGATATTAAAGGCTGTTAAGCCTAAACTAGTAGTTGGATTTGGAAGTTATTATACTGTCCCTGTTTTGTTAGCAGCATTTTACCTAAAAATACCGTATGTTTTACATGAAGCGAATAGCATACCTGGAAAAGTTAATAAACTTTTTGCAAAAAAAGCTCTTTGGACCGGTCTTCATTTTTCACAGACAGAAAAATATATTAAAGGCCCTGTAAAGCATGTTGGAATGCCTTTGAGAAAACATTTTAAAAAAAACTGTTGTTCTAAAGAGGAAGCTTTTCAATACTATGATCTAAATAGTTCAAAAAAAACAATTTTAATACTTGGAGGCTCTCAGGGAGCCTCTTCCATCAATAATTGGATGATACAAGTGGCTCCTCTATTGCCAAAAAATCTTCAAATTATCCATTTTTGTGGCAGTAAAGAAAATCCTTCATTAATAAAAGATTGCTACGAAAAAGAAGGAATTAAGGCGATTGTAAAATCTTTTGAAAACAAAATGGAATATGCTTTAACAGCAGCTGACGTTGCCATTTCAAGAGCTGGGGCAAGTTCTATCGCAGAATTAATGGAATTTGAAATACCAACCTTATTTATTCCCTACCCGTTTGCGGCAGAAAACCATCAGTTAGTCAACGCTGATTACTACTTAACCCTTGCGAAAGGAGGGGTAAAAATGAATGAAGAACAATATAGCAACACTGTTTTTCTTAACATGTTACAAACTTTGTTAGCAAATCAGACAAGCTTTCAAGAAAACATCCAACTCTATAAAAAAACAATTGGCAAAAGTTGCTTTTACGAACATCTCTTGACGACACTTGGAGAAACAAATGAATAATCATTATCATTTCATTGGTATTGGCGGAATAGGAATGAGCGGCTTAGCAAAAATACTACTAAAGAAAGGCTGTACTGTCTCGGGTAGTGATATTGTTGATAATGAAATAATAAAATCTTTAGAAGATTTAGGCGCGAAAATATTTACCTCACATTTATCAAAAAATGTACCTTCCAATAGTGTAGTAGTTTATTCAACTCAAATAACTACAAAAAATATTGAATTTGAGACTGCATTAAAAAATGGTAATGAGATTTTACATAGATCGGACCTATTAGCTCAATTTGTTAACCATTTAGATAGTATTGCTGTTGCTGGAACTCATGGAAAAACTACTGTAACAAGTCTTCTTGCGGCGGTATTTACAGATCTTTGTCTTAATCCAAGTTATGCTGTAGGTGGTTATGTAAATCAATTACAAACAAATTCAAATTATAATTCCGGATCCTACTTTATTGCAGAAGCTGATGAAAGTGATGGAACCTTTCTTAAATATTTTCCCACATACGCTATTATCACAAACATTGATAATGATCATATGAATTACTACAGCAGTAAAGAAATGTTAATTGAAAGTTTTGCTAAATTTGCTTCACAAATTGAGCAAACAGTTGTTTGGTGTTCAGATGACCCTCATTTAAGACACATGCAACTAAAAGGCATTTCTTATGGGTTTAATCATGGATCTGATTTTCAGGCGGTTAATTTTAAACAAGAAGGTTGGCATAGTTTTGTAGATGTAATCCATAAAGGTTCAAAAATTATTACTCTTAAAGTGCCTCTTTGTGGATCCCATAACGTTTTAAACGCATTAAGTGTTTTTGCGCTTTGCTATACCTTAGGTTTTAATTCCAACGATGTAAAAAAAGCCATCATGAATTTTAAAGGGGTAAAAAAAAGATGTGAAATAAAACAAGTTGCGGATGATATCACCTACATTGAAGATTATGGACATCACCCAACAGAGATTTTTGCCACTATAAAAGCTGTACGACAAGCAATTGGAGATAAAAGATTATGTGTAATTTTTCAACCACACAGATACAGTAGAGTTAAGGATTGCTTAAAAGCTTTCGGTACCGTATTTAATGAGGCTAGCGAGCTTTTTGTAACAGATATTTACTCTGCAGGAGAAGCCCCTTTGCCATCGATTACAATAGATAGTCTATTACAAGAATTGCATATGCAAGCATCAATACCTTATAAATATTTTCCAAGAAAAAATTTGGCAAAAACTATTTATAATAACTTGCAAACTGATGACGTTGTATTAAGTTTTGGAGCTGGAGATATCAATGGATTTGATGCTGAGCTTCGCAAATGTTATGAAGAGAAGCTAATTACTATAAATTAAATGGACACAAACGAAAATTTTATTTCATTCAAAAAAGCAATTATTATCATTGTCTTAGTAACGTTTACCATTACAACCCTAGCTTTTAGTGCTTTATTCACTATAAGACGAATAAAGCAATCTCAAAAAGAAAATAGTCAATACAATATTGTAGCGATTGTTCAATGTTGTAATGTTAATGAAAGTTTAAAAACTTCCTTTTTCGCAGAAGTATTACAATTATCGACTGAAGTACCTACTAATCTATTCTCTTTTTCAACGATTAAAGCACAAAAGCAATTAGCAAATATTCCTGTATTAAAAAATTTTGCAATCAAGAAAATTAAACCTGGAACAATTTTTATAGATTATACATTAAGATCTCCAATTGCTTATTTAAAGGATGTTAGTAATACATTGATTGATGAAGAATGTGTTTGTTTTCCGGCAAAACCATTTTTCACGCCTAAAAATTTGCCTGAAATATATTTGGGATTGGAAAAAGAAAATTTATCCTATGGATCAATTGTTAAAGATTTAAAGATTGATTTAGCATTTGAGGTTTTAAAATATTTCTCATTTAAAAATCCACAAGAAGAGATAGAGTTAATTGATGTTTCAAATGCTTTTGCAAACAGTTATGGAAAAAGAGAAGTTGTTTTAATTATAAAGGGGGAGCAAAACCATTCCTTATCAATAGCTTCTTATAATAGGAAAAAATTTTTACGTCTTAATGCAGAAGATTACCCCCAATCTATAACAAATTACATAAGCTTACAAAACCAACTGAATGACTTTAATGTAATTGATCTTCGATTAAATAATATGGCATTCTTAAGTAAAGAAGAACTTAAAATTACTAAGGATAATTATGAACAATTTCATTGAAATACATTGGACAACAGGAAGCATTGATGAAGCCAGAAAAGTTGCTCGCTATTTAGTTCACGAACGTCTTGTCGCTAATGCAAAAATAATCCCGTGGTTAGAATCTATTTCGATGTGGAATAATCAACTCAATACAAGTCAAGAAACAAAAGTGATATTTCAAACTCAACAGCAAAAATTTGAAAGTATTAAAACAATTATTGAGAAAAACACCAACTTTGCCATTCCTGAAATTTTGATATTTAAAATTGAATCTATTAATTCAGAATATAATAATTGGTTAGAAGAGTCACTGGCTATTACTAATTAAACTGTAATTATATTTTCTTAAAAGACCGCATGATTACTATAGAAGAATAGGTTCTGAGCGTATTTAAAAAAGCTATTATCTTCATTTCTTTATTATTGTTCTTCTGATTTAGGCAAAAACTTAAATAAAAAAATATTTTTCAAAGTTGTTTTCATGATGAAAAAAACACTTAAATTAATGGTTCGGATATTTTTTTATGAAAACTCGTAATTAAAAGAACAGTTTTTAGAGAAAAACAAAGAAATATTCTAAAGAAATATAATCTTGCTTGTAGCAAAAATAGACCACGTGCTATGAACTTATCCTTTTAATTTTCAAAAGAGTGGCAACTTTAAGTTAAGTATTTTTATGAAAGAATTTATCGAATATTTAGTGAAAAATTTAGTAGATGATCCTGATTTGGTTGATGTGAAATGCTTTGAAGGAGACAAAGGCATTATTGTTGAAGTAAAAGTCGGCCAAAATGATGTAGGGAAAGTAGTTGGAAGAAAAGGGGCTACAATTAAAGCTCTAAGAACCATAGCAATGATGGTATGTGCAAGGCTTGGAAGAAGAGTTAGGATAGAAATTGTTGAATAAATAATACTTTTATTTGTTTCAATAGGTATTTACTAGTGAGAAACATTACCTTGTAAAAAAATTAATAAATTTTTTTTAACGTTTTTCTTGTTAAAAATTTTTTTTTTGCTATTGTGAAATTTAAATTGGAGGTTAGGCGTATTAACGTTTTGATCTCAGATTAATTAATAACTCATCAAGTTTGTATTGAGTGAGTTATTAAATTCATAAAACAAGAGTAATGTAAAAAGAGGTGAGTGCATGGCCGCACTTAATAAAGTGTTGATTGCTGGTAGATTAACACGCAAGCCAGAATTGCGCAAAACTCCAAAAGGGAATTGCGTTACAGATCTTCTTATTGCGCTAAATAGGGAGTTCACGACCTTAGAAGGGGAAAAACAGCAGGAAGTTTGCTTTGTAGATGTTGTAGTATGGGGCAAACAAGCTGAAGTTTGTGTACAGGTTTTAGATTGTTCTTCACTTGTATTAGTAGAAGGGCGTCTACAATTAGATGTATGGTATGCAAAAGACGGTGAAAAAAGATGCAAACTTCGCGTACATGCTGAGAAAGTGCAATTTTTAGATCGAAAAAATTATCAATCGGATAAAGTTCCTGAGATGATGAACACAGCATCGTAAATAAATCCTTTAGCGATACAATGGGGAAGCTGATGTGGCGTGAAATAAAAACGATTATTAAAAACAATAATCGCTTTCTCTTGACAACTCATATTCATCCAGATGGTGATGGGATTGGAGCGGCTTGTGCTCTAACTGAATTACTGATAAAAATGAATAAACAAGTAAAATTCGTTTGTGATAGTCCCATCCCTCACAAATACGCCTTTTTAGATTTTCATAATACCCATTTTACTTATTCTGATACTGAAAACTATGATGATACAGAGGTTTTAGTTATCTTAGACACTAATAAACTAGATCGTATAGGTAGACTGTCTAATTTAGCAACAAATCCAAATGTCAAAATTATTTGCATTGATCATCATCCCATAGAATCTATAGAATTTACACCTTATTATGTTGTAGATCCAACTGCATGTTCAGTTGGAGCTATGGTTTACGCATTATTAAAAGAATTTGGTTTTCCACTAGACTTAGAAGCTGCTAAAGGAATTTATACAAGCGTAATTTGCGATACAGGACGATTTTCTTACGCCTCTACAAATAGAAAAGCTCACAAAATTGCAGACGAATGTATTCGCATAGGTGTTGATCCCGATGAAATGTACTCTAATATATTCCAACATATTTCTATCGCTGAAATTAAAATCTTTGCAAAGGCTTTGCAAAGAATGGAAATATATTTAGATAACCAAATTGTGATCCAAGAAATTCGCAAAGAGGACTATGCCAATTTAGATGTTGAATTAGTCGATATCGAGCATATTGATTTAGAATATTTTTTAGAATTTAACAAGTTAATAGAAGATGTAAAGTGTGTAGTTTTATTAAGGGAGATTGGAGAAAAAAACATAAGGGTTTCTATCAGAACAAAAGCTAATCTTGATATAAGTCCAATTATTGAATCTTTAGGTGGTGGCGGTCATAAAAATGCAGCTGGAGTGACATGGAACGGCACTATACAAGAAATTAAAGAAATAATTATCGAGAAGCTAAAAAATTTACTTACGATATCTCAAAAAAAAACTCAAAAAATAAATGAAGAAGAAATGCTTAATTCGTTTACATAAAACTGCTTAAACTATAGTATTTTTTAATTTTTTTTAACTTTATAGATGTTTTTAAGAATACCAAAAAAATTACAAACATTATGTACCTTAATAATTAAATAGCTTATCAGTAAAGAGCAAAAGATGTATGATTATTGCAATATTCTTTTGTTTTGTTAGTACAACTTATCAATTTTTGAATTAATGCATAAATGTGAATAATAGTAATACAGTCGTAGAAAAAGAAGAAATAGAGCGTATATTTCATAATTTTGCTTTAGAAGCTCAAAAGCAAATATCTGCAAATTTCCAACAGCCTCGAAAAAAAGTTATTGTAATCGCCGGTCCTACTGCAACTGGCAAATCTTCCTTTGCATTAAAACTTGCAGAAACAATTGGTGGCGAAATTGTTTCGGCTGATTCCATGCAAGTATATAGAGGGATGGATATTGGCACAGCAAAACCAAATGCTAAGGAAAGAGAATCTGTTGCTCACCATTTAATTGATATTCGTGATTTAAATGAAACGTACAACGTTGTGGATTTCTATTTCGAAGCAAGGCAAGCTTGTCAACTTATTCTCTCTAAAAATAAAATTCCGATCATAGTGGGGGGGACAGGTTTTTATATCCATTCCTTAATTTATGGACCTCCTAGTGGACCTCCATCTTCTCCTGAAATTAGAAAACAACTAGAAGACGAGTGCCAAGAAATTGGAGTTGAAGCTCTTTATAAACGTTTAGAGCAGTTAGATTTACCTTATGCTCACAGCATCACAAAAAATGATAAACAAAAAATCATAAGAGCCCTTGAAATTATCAAAATTACAGGTAAAAAAGTCAGTAAATTGCCTTGGAAATCTAAGAAAAAAATGCAAAATTATGATTTTCGTTGTTGGTATCTTTACCGTCCAAGGGAAAATCTATATAAACGGATAGAAGAGCGATGCGATCTTATGATCTCTGAAGGATTATTAGAGGAAGTTATCAACCTTGAGAAAAATGGATTAAAAGAAAATACTTCAGCTTCTCAAGCTATAGGATATAAGCAAGCATTAGAATATCTTCGAACTGAAAGAACTTCAGAAGATTTCAATCAATTTGTACAAAAATTTAAGCAGGCTTCACGTCAATATGCTAAAAGACAAGAATCTTGGTTTTCAAAATACTCTCAAAAACCTGTTTTTAATTGGGTCGATTTAGATCTGCACGATGATGAAATGATAAAGCAATTGATTATCAATGATTACGAAATGGGATTATAACTTTATCAGTATTTATGAAAGTAGTTGGAATTGCAGGTAGTCTACGTTCTGGTTCTTATTCACACACTCTTTTAGAAATTGCGTTAACTATGGCCAAAAGTCCAGATGTTGAGGTTGAAACCATAGATTTGAGAAATATGACATTACCCTTTTGCGATGCATCTTCAGATTATTCTAATTTTCCAGATGTACAGATTCTTCAGCAAAAATGTAAGGAGGCCGATGCGATCATTTTGGTTAGCCCGGAATATCATGGAAGTATGAGTGGTGTTTTAAAAAATGCTCTTGATTTGTTAACGTTTGAGCATGTGGAAGGTAAACTCTTTGCCTTAATTGAAGTAACGGGGGGAGAAGTTAGCACAAACGCTATTAATATGATGAGAATTGTATGTCGACATTTACATGCTTGGGTTTTACCTTATCATTTAAGCGTTCCTTATTCTAATCAAGCCTTTGATGAAAATAGGCACTTAAAAGATGAAAAATTGTCCAAACGATTAAAAGATCTAATTGAACATTTAATTGTTTATACTCAAAAATTTCGTAAATAGATCAGCTTTAGTATATATTTTTTAAAAATCCCAATTATCTTTAATGAAAGGGCGCAATAAAAACTTTATTCTTTTAGTCCTTTACGTAAATAGAATTATGAATTATGATCACACACTTAAAAACTTTAAGTTATAAGTAAAAAAAATGAGTCAAATGACAGCCATGAATTTAGAAGAACCACAAAATAGCAATCCCTCAGAACAAGAAAATCTTTTTGCTGATATGGAAAATGAATCTGAGTTGGGTATGGATCATAGTGAAGAGAGCGAGTTTACGGAATCGGATCAAGTGACCAATGAAAAGAGCAAAAAAGAGAAAAAAACATCTGTGGCGTTTCAAGAATTTTCTGCTGAAATAGAAAAAGTAGCTGATGCGGATACCAAATTGCAAAAAGCTATTGAATTCATGGAAAATTCATTGTCCCAAAATGGTAATCCAAACTTTAGAAATTTCTGGGATGCTCGCACTATTTGCTTAAATCTGTTTAAAGAGAATATTACTCCTGTTTTACGCGCTCATTTGTGGAATAAATATTCAGAGTTATCCAAAGAAGCTAGAAGATTAAAAGAAATTTTAGATGAACAAACAGCTTTTGCAGTTGAGCAAATCGAAATAGCCGTTCATGCGCTTGAAGCAGATGTTGATAATTATCGCGATCAACTTGATAAAATGTCATTTGAATTTGAAATCCCGTCAGAGACTTTAAAAAATAAGCAAAGTGAATACACTGCTATTCAAAAAGAATTAAATTTGCTAAATACGCAAGCGTCTAGGGTAAATGCTTTACGTAAAGAGTTAATTAAAACCGAAATGCGCATTAAGCAAAAAAATAAATTTTTCCAAAGACTATCTTCTATCGGCGATAAAATCTTTCCTCGTAGAAAGGAATTAATTAAAGAAATTAGTCAGTTATTCTCTAATGATGTCGAAAATTTTATTCAAAAAAACTTTCAAAATAAAGATTTAGGAGATTCCTTATTCTTTTTAAGAGAAGAAATTAAAGCCCTACAATCAATGGCTAAGCTTTTAACTTTAAATACTCAATCATTCACGCAGACAAGAATGCATCTTAGCGAATGTTGGGATAAAATAAAAGTAGAAGAAAAAGAAAGAAAAAAAGTTCGTGCTCAGCAAAAAGCTATATTTAAGCAAAACTTTGATGAAGCATTTGGAAAAATACAAGAAGTTTCTACATCTATTAATGAATCTATGTCAATGAAAGATGCAAATCAAAAAATTGACGAAATCTTACAATTTATGAAGTCGGTAGATCTTGGTAGAGATGAAATTAGAATTCTTAAAGATGAAATAGCAAAAGTTAAAAAGCCGATTTTAGAAAAAATGCGTCAAGAAGAAGCTGAAAAACATGCGATAGAATCTGAAAAAGAAAATCAAAGAAAACAAAAAGTTATCGAACTAAAGCAAGAAATTGAAGATTTTAGTCAAAAACTTCCTGAATTATCTCTAGAAGAAATTCATACTGTTAGAGAAGATTTAAATCAAAAAATTTCTAAAAGTGGTTTAAACAAATTTGAAAAGCAAGAAATTGAACGTTTATTAAAGAAACTTAAGAATGCAATTTCCGATGCCATATCAGAACAAAAAGAAAAAGCTCTTCTAAACCTTTCAGACGATGAAAGAGAAACAATTCAGCAATTAAAAGATGTTTTGAATCAAAGAAAAGAAAGAAGACAAGAAATTAAAGCTCAAATAGAACTTCTTAAAAAAGCAAGTAGTTCTTCAGGTCTTGATATAGAACAAGCTATGAATATAGATACACAAATGAGTATTGAGAATGATCGACTCAAAAAAATTAATTTGGGTATCCAAGAAATTGAAAACAAAATAGCTCAATTCGATTCATAAATCTCAAGCTATCAAACTCATTCTATCAAAAAAAGTTTCTATTTATTTAGAAACTTTTTTTATTTATTCATTTAAAGTTTCATAACTTATTTTAATTTTGTAAATATTGTCATTTCTCTAAAATACTGATTATAAATGGATAAGTTTTATGTTGTTTTTTTTATTAACTATTTAAATGCTTTTTAATAAGTTATTGCATAGCAACATAAAAAATTACTTTATTATACTACTATTTAACTTATATGAATAAATTTGAAAAAAATCACATAAGTGCTTTTGATTTAGATCATACATTACTCAGTATTAATTCCAGTTATCAATTTGGATATTATTTATATAAAAAAAATGTATTTTCTACGTCTAAATTATGCTATCTTTTGACAAAATATTTTTTTCACAAATTAAACATTCTAAGTATTAATCAATTACATCAAGTTACCTTTAATACCATTTTTTTAAATCAAAACTCTTGCAAGATCAATGAACTTGCAGAAGACTTTATTGATGAGTTTTTAAATTCTTACTACTATAAACCAGCTCTTGAAAAGCTTAGTGAAGCAAAAGAAAACAATCATTTTACGCTTTTACTCTCAAGTAGCCCATGCTTTCTTGTGAAAATAATTGCGAAAAAATTGCAATTTGACGACTGGCTAGCAACAACATACGCTTCTAATTCGTCTGGTAATTTTTCAAATATTACAAATATTCTTTTAGGAAAAGACAAAGCTATTTATCTTGAAAATAAAAGAATTTTGTTAGGAATACCTGTTTCGCAAACCTATGCTTATTCAGATAGTTACTTAGATATAGACTTTTTAAAGAGTGCCGGTAAAGCCATTTGTGTAAAACCTGATAAAAAGCTTAAGCATATTTCCGTTAAAAATAATTGGGAAATAATTTAAAGGAGAGTTTTAGAATGAATCCTCGTTTTCAAGCTATTTCAACAGCAATAAATAGAGCCCAATCGAAATCCATTCCTAATGCAATTGTTTCAGACTATTTTGGAATACATGTCTTTAATCGAAAAATTGTTCAAAAAATGCTTCCTAAAGAAATATGCCAAAATATGATCAATGCCCAAAACAACCTTGAAAAAATCAAACCTGAATATGCAGATGTAATAGCTCTAGCAATGAAGGAATGGGCATTATCTTTAGGAGCCACTCATTATTGCCACTGGTTTCAACCTTTAACTGGGGCAACAGCTGAAAAGCATGATGCTTTTATTGACTGGGGTTCTCAAGGTCAAATTATCGAAAAATTTTCTGGTGATGAATTATTACAAGGTGAACCAGATGCCTCTTCTTTCCCATCCGGTGGATTAAGAAGTACTTATGAAGCGAGAGGATATACAGGTTGGGATCCAACATCACCTGTTTTTTTATGGCCAGGAGGGGATGGTTTAACTTTGTGCATACCAACCGTTTTCTTTTCCTGGACAGGGGATGTTTTAGATTCAAAAATTCCTTTCCATCGCTCCGAAAAAAAATTAAATGATGCTGTTTTAAAGCTTTTTAAACTCACTAATCTTAGTTGTAATTATATTTATTCAACTTTGGGTTGTGAGCAAGAATATTTTGTAATTGATAGAGCTCTAAGAAATTTACGTCCTGACATTGTTTTGCTTGGTAAAACCGTTATAGGAGCTTCTTCCCCAAAAGGGCAAGAGCTACAAGATCATTATTTTGGTGCCGTTAAAAATAGAATTTTAGCCTATATGCAGGATTTTGAAACGGCAGCTTTAAAACTTGGCATCCCTTTAAAAACAAGGCATAACGAGGTCGCTCCAGCCCAACACGAAGTAGCTCCGGTTTTTGAAAAAGCATCTATTGCAATTGATCATAATATTTTATTGATGGAGATTATGAGACAAATTGCAAATAAACATGATTTAGCGTGTTTATTGCATGAAAAACCATTTCAGGGCTTAAATGGTTCAGGAAAACATTGCAATTGGTCTATTTCTACAGATAATGGAATAAATCTTTTAGATCCTACCAAAAACGATAGTTTACAATTTTTAATTATACTTACTGCAGTGATCCATGCAGTTTATCAAAATGCCGGGTTATTACGAGCGACCATTGGATCAGCAAGTAACGATTATCGTCTAGGAGGGCATGAAGCACCTCCTGCTATAATATCGGTTTATTTAGGAAAAGAATTGGAAGAATGGCTTGAAAATATTGAAGTACAAGATGATCATAAAAGGAATAGTGTAAAACAAAAATATAATTTTGGTATTTTAACAATACCTGAACTTTCTAAAGATAATACGGATAGAAATAGAACATCACCATTTGCCTTTACAGGAAACAAATTTGAATTTAGAGCTGTAGGATCTTCTGCAAATCCAGCTCTTGCCATGACAATTCTAAATGCAGCTGTAGCTCATAGTTTAGAACAAATAATAGAAGATATTGAACTTTCCATGGCAAAAGAAAAAACGTTGGCTGCTGCGGCGATAAAGATCGTTCGTAAATATCTGAAAGAATCTAAGCCTATCCGTTTCAGCGGGGATAATTACAGTGAAGAATGGACTAATGAAGCAAATACTCGGAAATTACCTAATCTAAAAAAATCTTATGAAGCTTTTCCTGTATTTAAATTAGATAAAACGGCTGAAGTTTTAGATCAAATATTAACCAAAGAAGAATTAAGAAGTAGATGTGAAATTTTACTAGAAAGTTACATTAATAACTTGTTAATTGAAACAAATGTATTGCTCGATTTGTTTAATACAATTGTTAAACCAGTCAGCATAGAATATCAAAAAAAACTGGCTGCAGCAATTAATGAAGTAATGACGATTCTACCCGATGAAAAATTAAATACCCAGAAAGAAGAATTAAAAAATCTTATCAAATTAATTGATCAGGGAATCACAATTGAAAAAAAACTTACCAAAGAAAAACGGAAAGTCTTTCCCTCTCTAGAAGAAAAAGCTCGACATATAGGGGAGATAATAGCTTCTCTAAATGAAGATTTACGATTGGTATGTGATACCTTAGAGTCTATAGTAGATGATCAAATGTGGCCTTTACCTAAATATAGAGAATTACTGTTTATAGTATAATGTATAAAAAAATTGGATTATATGGGGGGTCATTTGATCCCCTTCATTATGGTCATATAAATTTAGCTATTCAAATATTAGAAAAAAAAAAATTAGATGAGATTTGGTTTTGTCCAACGTCTCTAAATCCCCTGAAAAAAAAATTCCCCCCCATATCAATCGAACATCGACTTAACATGTTGAAAATCGGGCTCGCAGAGTTACCCTTTCATAAGATATATACTCCATCAATCCAAAATCTTTACACTATTGATCTGGTAAAACATATTTTAGAACAACAAAAGTTTTCTAATAATTTATTTTATTGGATAATAGGAGAGGATACTTTGGAGCAAATAGATACTTGGCACAAAGTTGACGAGTTAATGGAACTAATTCCTTTTCTTATAGGTACCAGATCTTTAAGGAGGAAAATCAACCTACCTGAACAGATAAAAAAAAGAATCGAACATTCTTTTGTAAATATTCCACTTATGGACATTTCTTCCACTGATATTCGACAAAGAATTGCGTCTAGTCAATACATTCAACACTTAGTTCCTGGAAAAGTAATAGACTACATAATAAAGTATCAACTATACTTTTTAACTTGAATGGAAAAAAAAGTTACAAAAATATGGATCAAAAAATAGAAAAATTAAATCTTATTGCACAAACAATCTATGATAAAAAAGGTTTTAATATCTTAGTTTTAGATGTTCAAGGAGCATCTACGTTAACTGATTATTTTATAATTGCAGAAGGAAATGTGGACAGACATTTACGGGCCATTTCTTTGCATTTACAAGATAATTTAAGAAAAATTGGCGAAAAGCCTTGGCATGTCGAAGGCGACCAATCAGATGATTGGGTTGTATTGGATTATTGCGATTTTGTAATTCATTTATTTACGCCCGATATGCGTGAAAAATATGGCCTAGAGCAACTGTGGAAAGAAGCCACAGTCGTTGATGTAAATATAAAAGTACCACAGAACATAATGGCTCATTATGAATAAAAAAAAACGGATAGTCGTCACAGGCTTAGGTGTTGTTTCTTGTTTTGGTAACGATAAAGATGTTTTTTTTAATGCCCTTTTAGAAGGAAAAAGCGGTGTTTCCACTATTACATCCTTTCCAATCGATGATTTTCCAACCAAATTTGCAGCTGAAATAAAAAATTTTGATCCAGCAGATTACATAGATAAAAAGCAAGCACGTCGTGTTGATAAGTATATAGCTTATACTTTTGTCGCTGCGAAAAAAGCTTTAGAATCCTCTAATTTGTATCCGGAAGGATATAAAAATTTAGATCCTAAAAAGGGTGGTATAATCATTGGTTCTGGTATGGGAGGAATGCAAGTATACAATGACGGCGTATTGACTTTGCACGAAAAAGGTTGGAAAAAAGTTACTCCCTTTTTTGTACCCTTCATAATTACAAACATGGGTGGGGGATTACTAGCGATGGATCTTGGGTGGATGGGGCCAAATTACTCTATTTCTACTGCTTGTGCTACCGGCAATAACTCTATAATTGCTGCAGCTGACTATATTCGTGCAGGGAAAGCCGATTATATGTTATGCGGTGGGGCAGAAGCTCCTATTTTGCCTATGGGACTTGCTGGATTTTGCGCTTGCAAAGCTCTATCACAAAGAAACGATGAACCTACAAAGGCATCAAGACCTTGGGATAAAAATCGGGATGGTTTTGTAATGGGAGAAGGTTCAGGTGTCCTTTTACTAGAAAGTCTCGAACATGCTCAAGCTAGGAATGCACCTATTTACGCCGAATATTTAGGAGGTGGCGTTTCTTGTGATGCTTATCACATGACTGAGCCGCGATCTGATGGGGAAGGGGTTAAACAATGTATCATAAATGCATTAGAGGACGCAGGTATTACTCCCCAACAAGTAGAGTATATTAATGCACACGCAACTTCAACGCCAGCTGGAGATATGGCTGAAATAAATGCTATTTCTAAAGTTTTTGATAACACTAAAAAAATTGTTATCAATGCTCCAAAATCCCTCATAGGACATGGGTTAGGAGCCGCAGGCGGTTTAGAAGCTGTTGATACAGTCATGCAATTAAACTCTGGTATGTTTCATGGAACAATTAATTTAGACGATCCTGAGCCATTAGATTTTATAGTTCCAAAAAAAGCTGAAAAATTTGATTGTGAAATTGGAATTTCCAATTCTTTTGGTTTTGGTGGCCATAATGCAACTATTGTGTTAAAAAAATTCAAAGAATAAATGGAAACAATTCACGAGCGCTCCTACGGAATTATCCCAGTAAAGAAAAAAGGGGATCAGTGGCAAATATGTATGGTGCAATTACATGCAGGCCACTGGGGCTTTCCAAAAGGTCACCCAGAAGATGGCGAAGAACCATTAGAAGCAGCTAGCAGAGAACTACAGGAAGAAACAAGTCTACATTTGAACGAAATAGTCACTGAAGAAAAATTTTTAGAAGAATATTTTTTTATTTTACAGGGAAAAAGAATTCATAAAATTGTGACTTATTGGATAGGTAGCGTCAGGGGACGCGCCAAAAAGCAAGCCTTAGAGATTAAAAGTATTAAATGGGTTAGTTTAGAAAAGGCTTTAGAGTTGGCAACGTTTGAAAATACTAAAAATATTATACATAAAGTTATCAATGCTTTAGCATAAAATCTCAAAAAAATTACTAAAAACTTTTTAAAAATTTCTAAAAGCATTTATGGCTTATGAATAGATCTATAAGCCATAAAATAAGCCATTAAAAGTGAAATTTATTGACTATATACATTTTTCAAGTTGTCGTGTAGAAAGAAAAAGAGAATTTCTTTTTTAGCATTTTCTAAGCTGTCAGAACCATGGACAGAGTTTCTAGTAACAGATTCTGCAAATTCTGCTCTTATGGTGCCTGGAGCTGCTTTTTTAGGATCAGTTGCGCCCATGATTTCACGATTTTTAGCCACTGCATTGTCACCTTCGAGAACCATGACAACAACTGGACCTGAAATCATAAAATCTACCAAATCTTTAAAGAATGGTCTACTTTTATGAATTTCATAAAAAGAAGCAGCTTGTTGCTTAGAAAGTCTAACCATTTTTAAAGCGACTATGCGAAGATTCGCTTTTTCGAATTTATTAATAATTGCACCTACATGACGATTAGCTACCGCATCTGGTTTTATAATAGATAAAGTTTGCTCATTGTCAGCAAAAGCACTTGCATTCAAAAAACATAAAATAGCAGTAAGAAAAGAAAGGATTGCTTTCATAGAACTCCTTAATTGTTAAAATTTTTTAATAGATTAAGACCATTAGTGGTTAAAATAGATTCAGGATGAAATTGTATCCCATGAATTGGTAATGTGCAATGTTGAATCCCCATAATTTCATCCGTATCGAGAGTTTTAGCGGTAACTTTCAAACAACTTGGTAAAGAAACCTTTTCAACGATTAAGGAGTGATAGCGGCCAATAGACGTATTTTGTGGTATAGAATGAAACAAACCTTGCTCGTTGTGAATGATTATACTCGTTTTGCCATGAGTTGGTTTTGTCGCTCGTATAACTTTTCCTCCAAAAAAATGAGCAATGCATTGATGTCCTAAACATATTCCGAGAATGGGAACTTTATGAGAAAATATTTTTAAGGTTTCTTGAATGGAGGAAAAATCTTTGGGAGATCCAGGACCGGGTCCTATAATTAATTGAGAAAATTGTAATTTAAGTAATTGTTGACATAAGTTCGGACAATTTCGAACAACTTTAACTGACTTGCCAAGCATTTGTAGCGCATGAACTAGATTAAAAGTAAAAGAGTCGAAATTGTCTACGAGAACGATCATGGAAAATTAACGAGTTCTTTCGCAAATTTCTTCTGGTTTAAAGAAGTAATTGATCTCGATTTTAGCATTTTCTAAGCTATCAGAACCATGAACAGCATTTTCATCAATTGTATCTGCAAAACGAGCGCGAATAGATTGAGGACTTTCAACTTTTGCTTTTTTAGGATCAGTTGCTCCCATTAACTCTCTATTTTTAGCTACTGCATTTTCCCCTTCTAAAACCATAATTAAGACAGGGCCTGTCATCATAAAACCAACGAGATCTTTAAAGAATGGTCGTTCTTTATGCACTGCGTAAAAGCCTTCTGCTTCTTGTTGTTTTAGATGAGTCATTTTACAAGCAACAATACGTAAGCCATTTTTTTCAAAGGTTGAAATTATTTCTCCGATATGATTTTTTCCAGTCGCATCGGGTTTAATAATAGATAAGGTACGTTCTTTAGTCATAATTAACTCCAGTAATAGTGTTTTTGAAAGAAGAGAGTATAAAAAAAAAAGACGTTAAGTTCTATAGCAATTTCGAAACTTGTTTCTAATCGTTTGATAGGATATATTTTAAGTTTTCTAAATTATATAATTAAAAACTTTTTTCAATATTTAAATCATTATGAAAATACCAAGTAAATGGTTATCTGAATTTATTTATTTACCTTATCCTCCTTCAGAAATTGCCAAAATTTTAACTAGAGGGGGGCTAGAAGTTGATAACATCGATATAGAAAGACCTAAATTTGAAGGCGTTTGTATAGCTAAAGTTTTAGAAACTTCCCCACATCCTCAATCAGAAAAACTCACAATAGCTCAAGTGTTTGATGGTTTAAACCAAATACAAGTAGTTTGCGGTGCACCTAACTGTAAACCCGGTATAAAAGTTGCATTAGCCCAGGTTGGTGCAAAATTATGTGATTTAGAAGGTAAAGAATTTGTAATAAAAAAGGCGAAGATAAAAGGTGTTGAATCTTTTGGAATGCTTTGTTCTGAAAAAGAGCTAAATCTTGGCAACGAATCTGATAAAATAATGGAATGTAATCCCTCCCTTCAAGAAGGAGAGGACTTGGCATCTCTTTATTCAGAAGTTGTTTTTGAGGTCTCATTAACTCCCAATTTAGGCCATTGTATGAGCATAAAAGGAGTAGCAAGAGAACTTTCTGCCCTAACCGGATTATCTTGGCAAAAGCCTCTTACTAACTTTAAAATGAATAAGGTACATTCAGATTTTAAGGTATCTATTAAAGATGTAAATAATTGTCATCGCTATGTAGGTATAGAAATTCGTAATGTTAAGGTTGGTCCATCGCCAACTTGGATTGAACAAAAGTTAACCTCTTCAGGTCTTAGACCAATAAATAACATTGTAGATATAACAAATTATGTTTTATTGGAATTAGGTCATCCCTTACATGCTTTTGATGCAGATAAGATTGATGGCAAAGAAATTATTATTCGAACAGCTGAAAAAAATGAAACGATTACTACGTTAGATGATAAAAAATATCTATTAGAAACGGGTGATTTGTTAATTGCTGATAATGGGAAAGCTATAGCAATAGCTGGCGTCATGGGTGGTCTCAATTCCGAAGTTACAAATGAAACCAAGAATGTTTTTTTAGAAGGAGCTTATTTTACTCCTTCGACTGTTAGAAGAACTAGTAAAAGGCTTGGAATTTCGACGGATGCCTCAAAGAGATTTGAAAGAGGCACCGATTTTGATCAAATTATTGAATCGTTAATTAGAGCGACAAACTTAATACTAGAATGTTGTGAGGGAGCTGAAGTTAGTGATTTGATTGATATTAGATCAAAAGAAGTAATTCCAAGAGTTGTAGAATGTCGTGTAAAAAGAGTTAATGCATTACTTGGAATTGTATTAAGTGTCAGTGAAATAGAAGAAATTTTTAAAAGACTAAACTTTTCATACCGTTTAGAAACTCCAGATATTTTTAAAGTTATTATCCCTTCCTATCGTACTGATATCTCTCTTGAAGTAGATCTCATAGAAGAAATCGGGAGAATACATGGATTTGATAAAATTCCGAAAAATGAAACCAAATATACTTTATCAAAATTGCCCCATTCACCCATTTTTTTGTTTGAAAGAGAAATGCGTTCTAGATTGATACAAGAAGGACTTCAAGAATTTCTGACTTGTGATTTGATAGGTCCTTCCTCTTTAGATATTTTGATTAAAGGTGGCATGGAAGAAAAAAATGTTATACATGTCGTAAATCCCACATCGATTGAACAGTCTATTTTAAGAACTTCTTTGCTACCAGGTCTTTTACAAGTTGTAAAATTTAATCTTGATCATCAAAGCAAAGATATTTTTGGATTTGAACTTGGCAGAATCCATTTTAAGGACAATGATGAAAAATACGTAGAGCAAACAAGTTTTGGGATAATCCTTTCCGGAAAAAGAGCCCCTTCAAGTTGGGACCAAAAAAGTTCAGAGTTTGATTATTATGATTTAAAGGGTATTGTTGAAAACATATTAGAATCAAGCATTAAAGGAAAAATTTCTTTTCAGGTAAAAGATTTGTCATTACTTCATCCGGGAAGACAAGCCTCAATTTATATCGATGATTTGGAAGTTGGGTCATTAGGAGAAGTACATCCAGCTATTTTAAGAAAATTAGATATAAATCAAAAAGTGTATTTTGCAGAAATAAACTTGCATGATTTATTTCCTCTTAAAAGAACTGAACAAAAAATGGTGGCTATCCCTCAATATCCAGGATCAGAAAGGGATTGGACTATTTCCTTATCTGAATATATACCAATTTATGATCTATTAGCCATCATACATTCTTTAAAAAGTAATTTATTAGAAGATGTTACTTTAGTTGATATCTATCGTAGCGAAAAAATCGGTAAAGATATAAAAAATGTTACTTTACATTTTGTCTACAGAGATTTGAATAAAACAATCTCTCAAGAAGTTGTAGAGAAAGAGCATTCACGCATAACTGAAAGTGCTAAAAAACTATTAGAAGAACAAATTTGCAATTCATGAGGTAATAAATGAGACATCGTTTTTTTCTGTACTCTTCGATTTTTTCGCTATTAGGAGTTTTGTCCTCCTGTAATAAAAATAATGGAGATGTTGTAGAGCAAGCCTACATACATCGCTATGGCATGGAAGTATCTCCAGAACATTGGGAAGCAAGTGGAAGAGAAGGGCAAATTGTTTCTACCATGAAAAATGGAGTAGTCGTTTCTAAAGGTTATAGAAATGGCGTATTAGATGGGGAAACTACTTATACTTATCCTCATAGCTCCATTATTGAAAAGAAAATATGTTACGATAAAAATAATTTAACAAATGAAAAAGAATTTTATCGCAATGGAGCGCCCAAAATCGAAAACTGCATCCACAATGACGGAAAAGAAGTTTTTTATTGGTATCCAACAGGTATCCCTCAAGGGCATGAACAATACCAAAATGATAGTGGTCTATACACAGGTGAATATTATGATATTAACAATCAGCCTATTTCAAGAGTTCATGAAGGATATGGAAAAAGGATTGTTTGTGATGAATATGGTGCATTAAATTACGAAGATAATATTGAGAATGGGCAGTTAATTACCAGAACAACTTATTACCCAAATAAATCACCTAAAGAATTGATTCCATTTAAGAATAATCAAATAAATGGGCAAAAGAGAACTTACTTTATAGGAGGAGAGCCAGCTTCTTTAGAAGAATGGCAAAATAATCAGCAACATGGGATTACTATAACTTATGAAAATGGAGAAAAGGTATCTGAATGTCCTTATCATCAAGGTCAAAAACATGGTGTTGAAAAGTTGTTTTCCCATAATAATCTAGTGGAAGAAATTACTTGGCAAAATGGATCAAAACATGGTCCAAATATTCATTATATTAATAACCAAAAAAGAACAGATTGGTTTTTTAATAATCAGCCAGTCAGTAAATCTCAATTTGATTTAAAAAGTAATCCACCTCCAAGATAATTTTGGCTTGCAAGCTTCCATCCCTTAAAGTGGAATGAAGCTTGCTTTATATATCATAATGATACTATATAGCTTATGAAAATTTGGAATGGATAAATCGAAAAAAAATTTAAGATATCAAAGAGGAATATTACTTATCTCAAAGACCCAGTTTTCTTCAATTAATTCACTAAATTCAAATGTTTCTTGGCAAATTTCATAAGTTTTCTTCATCACAATTTTGCCTTCAGTGTCATACAAAATGATCCCATTGAAAGGGTCGCCAAGGTGTTTATAATATAATTGATGAGTTGATAATAAAACATCATGACAAGAATAAAGAGAGCATTTATGGCACAAATTATCTTTAAATAAACATTTTTCTAATAAAATTGTTCTATCTTCTAAATCTTGTATCGTATTTATGATATAAGTAGATTCTTCCATTTTTTTTGTTTTTTTCCAGGCAAGCTGAAATTCAGGCTTTAACTTTCTAAAATCAAGAAGGATCGAGTCATAGATAGTTGTTAAAAAAATTCCATTTTCATATTTTTCAATAGAAATTCTTTTGAAGTAAGGATCGGAAACAATCTTAAAAGCTTTCTTAACTTTTGATTGTTGTGTTTTATTATATCCAATAGGCCTGCCATTTTTCCAATAATAATCTAAGTAAAACATATTTAAAAAACCTTTAGCCTTAACTTATGAATTTATTTTAGTTTTTTTTTAAAGGGAACAATAAAGATAAAATAATTGAAATGGCAATTGTACCTAAAATGACTGATAACGAGACTAAAATGGGGATAGAAATATAGCCTGACAAAAGCATTTTGAAACCTATAAAAGTTAAAATAATGCTTAAGCCATAATGTATAAAGTGAAAGTATTGAACGATTTTTGCAAGAGCAAAATATAAAGATCGCAAACCTAAAATAGCAAAAATGTTAGAGGTATAAATAAGATAGGGGTCTTGTGTTATACCAATAATGGCAGGTATTGAATCAACAGCAAAAACTACATCTGTAAACTCAATAGCAAGCAATACTAAAAAAAGGGGAGTAGCCAAAATTTTACCATTTTGCTTAACAAAAAATGCGTCTCCTACATAATTTTGAGTCATAGGAATAATTTTACGAATAGTTCTTATAAAATAATTTGACTCTGGATGAATTTGTTTATTCGGCTTAAATCCTAATTTCCAACCTGTATAAATAAGGAAGGCTCCAAAGACATATATAATCCAGTGAAAATTGTTAATTAGTGCTATCCCAAAAAAAATGAAAAAAGCTCTCATAACAATTGCACCAATAATTCCCCAAAATAAAACTTTATGTAAGAGGTGTTCAGGTACTTGAAAGGTAGAAAAAATAATAATAAAGACGAACAAGTTATCTATACTTAAAGCTTTTTCGACAATATAACCTGTAAAAAAGCTTAACGCTTCCTCATAACCCCTCGAATAAAAAATATAAACGTTAAAAATCAAGGCTATGATTATCCATCCTAAACTAGTCCAAAGGGCTTCTTTCATGGCTATGATATGTTTTTTGCGATGTAAAACAAAAAGATCAAAAGCGAGAAGAACTAAAATAAGTAAATTAAAGTAGAGCCAAGGTAAGTAATTTTCATTCATTTATAAACTTTTATGTAAAAAGAGTTTTTATACCTTCTTTGCCAAACCAATAAATAGCAAAAAAATAGCTAAAGCATATTATAGATAAAAAATAAGCAATAATTATAAATAAACCATCATCTTCTAATAATCCTAAACCAAAGCAAAGAAGAGGATAGGCAGCAAAAAAATTTGTGAATGGAATTGGTAAAGGTAAAGCTAGCAAAATACCTAATATAAAAATAGTGAGTCCGTGAGCAGTCTTAAAAATCGTTTTAGAAGTTAAAGTTATAAGGCGAGGAAAAATAAAAGATTGTATTTTTCCTGAAATTTTTAAAGCACTATTAATAAGTTTACGTAAAATTTTATAAGAAATTGTTTTTTTTGCTATGAATTCTGGTATATTTATATAATTACTTGTAGCAATTCTGAGTCCAATAATTGATAAAACAATTCCAAATGGAGTTGAAAATCCTGGAATTTGAATGGGTAAGCAAAAAGGGATGCTTAAAAGAATTAAAAGGATAGCCTGTCCCTTACCTGCAAGTTTCTTTAATACAATATCCATAGATATTTCTTTACCATCTGCAATAATTAACAATTCTTTAAGGATTGTTGCTAAAGCAGTTTTTTTACCATTCATTGTCATAAAAAGATCTTCAATTTAATACTCTTAATCTCTTTTTAAAATATTCTTTCTTTCTTTATTTACTTTTTACAAAATTCAGTAAATAAGTAAAGAAGGAGAATACTATGAAAAAAAATATTGGTACAACGGACAGGGTTACTAGAGCAATATTAGCTATTATACTGTTATTCTTAGCTTTTTGGTACCACAGTTGGATATTAGCTATATTTGGATTATTTACCTTATACGAAGCTTTAGCTAGTTGGTGTATATTTTATCAATTGATAGGAAAAAATAGTTGCCCCGTTAATATTGAAAAAAGGTCAAAAGATGATAAACATCAGTGATGAAATAAGAATGGCTCAAAGAGATAAGCCAAATTTGACACCCCTCATGTTTCAAAGTTGGAGAGACATGCTTTTTCTGCATTGGGTTTTTCCAGAAGCTGAAATAAAAAAATTTATCCCACCTAATCTATCAGTTGATTTATACAATGGGCAAGCCTTCGTTGGCTTAATTCCATTTAACGTAGCTGATCTTAAACCAAACTTTTTAGGAAATATTTTTCCCTCAATAAGTTTTTCAGAATTGAATATGAGAACCTACGTATTTGACGAGAGAGGAGTTCCCGGTATTTGGTTTTTTTCTTTAGATGCAAGTGATTGGCTAAGTGTACAGGCAGCAAAAATTGGATATCATCTGCCTTATTATCATTCAAAATTTCAAATCTGCACCGACTTTTCAACAGATGAAGTGATTTATAATTGTCAAAGAGAAACTCTAAGACCAACAAGCTTTACCTATAGTGTTAAAGAACGTATTGGAGAAGCTGAAAAAGGAACTCTAGAGTTTTTCTTACTTGAAAGGTATGTTCTTTTCACTTCCTATAAAGATAAATGTTATGAGGCTCGAGTTTCTCATAAACCTTATATTATGCATACAGTCGATCTAAAAAGCTATGATGACAATGTTTTTGGATGGAATGACGTTAATAAGCCTAACGATAAGCCACACCATATTATTTTCTCAAAAGGTGTAGATGCTGAAATTTATAAATTAACGGAGATTAAAAAAATATGAGTTTTATCGAAAATAGTTTAGAAAAAATCGAGTTAGGTATTTGGTATATTTCATGTATTCCAGGTTTAAATTCTCCAGCTGGGTTACTTAAATGCAATATTGGTATAGTGCAAATAATTGCAGGTTTGGCGGTCAGCATAATAGCTAAAGTTTCTTTAAACGAAGTCGTTGCAGAAAGAGGTGCAAAACACATTGTTCATGGATTAATTAACATAACAGCAGGCTTTGTTTTGTTGATACCAATAATCGGAAACATATTTGCTATTTATTTTGTTTGCTCTAAAGAACATGTGTATTCTTATAATAATCGCTTAGCGGATGGATTACTTAACTAGCGATTTTTAAGATAACAAAGCTAAAAAATCATCTATAGTCCAATTTTGATTAATGAATTCCTCATCGTCAATAATTGTTTGCGATAAACTTTTTTTTGCTTCTTTAATTTTGACAAGTTTTTCTTCTATGCTTTCAATCATAATAAATTTTTTTGCAATGACAATTTCTTTTCTTCCAATTCTGTGAGCTCGATTAATCGCTTGTTCCTCAACTGCATTATTCCACCATGGATCGAAGAGATAAACATAATCTGCAGCCGTTAAATTTAAGCCAACCCCTCCCGCTTTTAAACTAATTAAAAATAAAGATATATTAGGATCATTTTGAAATAGATTAACAGCTTCTTCCCGATTCTTAGTTTCACCGTCCAGATAAGCATAAGGAATAGCTAGTTTCTGGACTTCTTTAACAATCAATTTTAACATTTTTGTAAACTGACTATATACAATAACCTTTTTACCTTCTAACTGAAGTGTTTTTAAATCTTCTAATAACTGCTCAAGCTTAGGGGATGAATTTGTATAATCGATTTCTTCATCGACTAATGGATTTACTAAAAATGGATGACAACAGATTTGTCTTAAACGAAGAATTGACTCAAGAATTTCCATACGATGCTTTTTGGGATCATTCTTAACTTTTGAAACAACTTCCTTTTTTATTTTTTGTAAAAATGAATCATAGATACTTTTTTGCAATGGTGTCATTTCTAAATAAATAACTTGTTCTATTTTTTCAGGTAAATCTTTGGCAACTTCTTCTTTAGTTCTTCTCATTATAAAAGGTTTAATTTTTTTCTTAATTTTTCTTAAATAACGGAGGTCTGAAAAAGATGCTTCTATATCCATAGCAAAACTTTTTTTGTCTTCCAAAAGGTCTGGTAATAGAAATCTAAATTGTGACCATAATTCATTTAAATTATTTTCTATAGGCGTTCCAGTGATGCTTAAACGAAAATTTGCGCGTAATTGGTATATTACTTGTGCTATTTGGGTATCAGAATTTTTTATCGCTTGTGCCTCATCCAGGATAACCGCTTCAAAGTGGGTGGATTTTAATAAATCTTTGTCAATTCGCGCGATAGCGTATGAAGTTATAATAATAACATTGGAACTAAGCTTTGAAAAATCGGTTAACCTTTGTGCGCCTTGATGAACATATAAAGTGCGCTTAGGGATAAATTTTTTAAACTCCATTTCCCAATTAAACACTAATGAAGTTGGCACTATAACTATTATGGGTAAATTTGTCTTTAAGTTTGCTAAAAAGGCTATGACTTGAACGGTTTTACCAAGCCCCATATCATCTGCTAATATCCCTGCAAATCGATTAGTATATAAAAAAGATAACCACTCAATGCCAATCAATTGATAAGGACGTAATTGCCCTAAAAATTCTTCAGAAAGTATGACTTGTTCTTTTTTTTCGTAATCTAAAAGGTTTTTTAAGCTATCGTCTAACTGAAAATGAAGTGTTTTGTCTGACTGCTCGGTAAGATAACCAATAGCATTTTTAGACAATTTTACCCCTTCTTTATCAACTTCAATCTCTTCTAAAAGATTGACAAGATCCCCAGTTTGCCAATTTTCTGGAAATAGGCCAACGGTTGTGGGATTAATTAAAATAAATCTGTCTTTTTTGTTAAAAGTACCAACTAAATTTTCTATGTCAGCTTCATAATTATCAAATTTTATGGAGCCTGCTATGCGCAGATGATTTTTTTCTTGAGTTATTGTCAAAGAAGATGATTTGTAATGAACAATTTTTCTTTTGTGAATATCTAGAATAGTCCAACCAATTTCAAGTAAAAAAGATAATGTTTTAGCAACTTTATCAGCTGGGCAAAAATAATGAGTATTGCCTTGTAACTTATTCAAAAAACCAGTTTCTAATAAATCTTTTTCTAAACTTTTTTCATAAGTTAGATTACGGGAAGGAAATTGTTCGGAAGAATGAAACGAAATAATTTTATTGTTACCATAATCTAAATTTAAATTAGCAAACATCCCATAGCTATCTTGGAGCTGTAAAATTGGATGTGGTTCAATTTTCGTTATTAGAGGAATCTCTGCCTCTATATACAAACCATGATAATCTTCCTTTATCAATTCTAATAATTGGTCTTTGGACAAAATGGGGTTTATTTTAAGTTTACTTAATAATTTAAAAGGGCATTCAATATCTAAAAAATAAAGAAAGGGGGCTTTTATAAACCATGGCTCTGAACTATTTCCTATTAAATCACAACTTTCTAAAGAAATTTTTTTATGATCATTGAAGAAAAAAATAACTAAAGTAAATCCTTCAGCTATCTCATTTCTAACTTGAATTTTGCATTGAAAACGGGAAAAAAAGTCGCAAATTAAATTGTTTTTTTTAAAGGTGATTTGACCAGTTAAGGCAAATAATTTAAGAAATGAAAATGTCTTAGCTACAGGAATTTTGTATAAGTGATCTGAATGGGCAAATGTTTTAAGCTCCTGAGGGACTTTGCCTGAAACTTTTATAATAGTGTAAGTATCTGCTGTTTCTTCAATTGAAAAGATAGAAGTCATTCCATTTCCTTTTATGCCAATACTTAAGGATAAATTTCCTTCAAACTTGTTAAATCTAAAAGTAAATAACTGTTGGATTCTGTTATGATCTAGAAACAAAAGAAAATATTATCAAATAGTGGCGTTAAACGATATGACGAAATTAAAAATGTGGGATCCGAATAAATGGAATGAAAGTGAATTAGAATGGGAAAAATCAGCTAGAGAAGCAAAAAAAAACAATCCTATTAAAATGCTTTCTGTATTGCCAAAAATGGTTGGCATAACTCCGGAAACTGCAAAATTTTTAAAATGGAAAAGTCTGTGGTGGATGATTACAAAAGACAAAGATTGGAAAGTTTTTAAAGGCTTTTTTAAACGTCCTTTCAAGCATATATACCGATTGCTATCTTCTGCTTTAAAAACCCGCCCTTATGTAAGAAAAGATGATTTTTTCTTTTATGGAATCAAAAATACTAAAGAATTTGAAAATTTATTAACTAAAGATAATACCATACTAATATTAGGCTTTTCTTATTGTCATAAACCCTTTGAATGTCCATCTGGTAGATTTACACCAAATTGTATAAGTGATTTGGAAAACCCAGTATGTCGACAATGTTTCATTGGGAAAGCGGTTCATGCAGGAAAAGAAAAGCAAACTATACCTCTGTTTATACCAACCATTCATTATATCGGTCAAAAAGTTTTTGAAATTGTGGAACAACATCCAAAGCATGAAATTATTTTCATTATTACAGCTTGTGAAATGACTTTAGAAATGTTTGGTGACTGGGGAAATATGGCAGGGATTAAAGGGATAGGGGTACGATTGGATGGTAGGATTTGTAATACCATGAAAGCATTTGCTTTGTCTGAAAACGGAATTAAGCCAGGTTTAACTGTTGTAACAGATGAAACTCAAGGCTTAATTATGTCTTTGTTAAAATGTAGAAAGCAACGTCATTTAACTTTTTTTGAAGGTAAGTAGTGATACCACTTTTTAAAAGGTTTATGTGAACATTGTTCATTAAAGGGACGAATTCGATCTGATGTCGTACACTCTTGCTTGCAGCAGCCATTGTATTCTTTTAAACAATCGGAGCAGCAAATGAATAGAGTATTACAGTTAACGTTTGCACAATTGTAATAGTGATCATTTGGTTTTTGACAATGGTAACATTCCCCAATGATTGGAGCTTCGTCTTCTGAAATGGCAATGGCTAGACGATCATCAAAAACAAATAATTTTCCAAGCCAATGCTCACTACCAACTTCTAAACCGTAGTTAATGACACCACCTTGCAATTGATATACCTTTTCAAACCCGTGTTTTTTTAGGACTGCAGAATATAGTTCGCAGCGAATCCCACCTGTGCAATACATCATCACCGGCATTTTTTGAGGATCAACTTTTTGTTTTAAATCGAGCGCATATTGATTGAAATCTCGAAAGTTTTCGCAAGGAGGTAATTCAGCATCTTTAAAATGACCTATTTTCCACTCATAATCATTGCGGACATCAAGCAAAATTTTTGGATCGTTATTTTCTAAGAATTGTTTCCATTTTTGAGGCGATATATGTTCGCCACCTTGTTCTATATCAACTTTTTCATCTAAAGCAACAAGTTGTTTCCGATATTTTACAGTGCAACGAGGAAAAACATTTTCATGGTGTTCGTGTAATTTAAAATGAACATTTTCAAAACCGGCTCGACTATGCATCCAGTCCATGTAAGCGATAGCATCTTTTTTTAAAGCACTCATTTGCCCATTTATTCCTTCCTCTGAAATATAAATGCGACAGGTGACATCTTTGTCTTGAAAAAAGGCTTTATGAAGTTCGACTTCTAAGTTTGGATCTAAGATCGGTGTGAATGTATAATAAGCTAAGATTAAATAATTTCTTTCCATAATAAGTAAGAGGCTAAATTAAAAAGAAATAATAGCTTAATTTTGTGTTTATTTCATTAAAATTTCAGTTATGTATTCAGATTGATAAAAACAATTTTTGGAGAATATAACATTTTGATTTAAAGCTATTTCTTAAAAGATAACAAATAAGAAGTTCTTCAGCGTGCAAGAGGTGGGGCAAGATTGGTCATTGCCCATTTAGACCAGTCTCCTCTTAAAGGGTCTGGAGAATTTTTGCAAAATTCATAAAATTGTTCTAAAAAAGCGATCCTTTCTTTTAGATAAGGATATTTCCACTTTGTATGATCTGGCTCAGCTAAAAAGTCAACACCACCCATTTCTTTTTGTCTTAAAAAAATATCGTTCAAACTTACCTGTTTTGCATTTTTTAAAATATCATACATGACTAAAAAGGTTGAAGAGCGACCGCGTCCAGCAGCACAATGAATATGAATCCAAGCCCCTTGCTTTTCTATTTCACGAATAAACTCTAAAAATTCTTCTACTTGGTGATCATAAGGGCGACAGTGATCACTAACGGGAATTTTTTTATAACCAAGTCCTGCCAATTGCACCACTTCTTTTTCCGACAAAACATTCGTGAATGTGCGTTTTAGAGGATTCAAATCATCTAATAGTTCAATTGAGGACTTTAAAGATAATTCATGTATAGTTTTGTGTTCTAATTCATCTATTTGTTCTTTTGTCTTTCCAACATTTGCCCAATCTCTATCAGCATACCAACTAATAGCTGTACCATCGATAAAAAGGTGGGTTTCTTCTCTTAAATCAAGGATGTAAAGAGGGGAATGTCCTATTTTTTCTACAATTAAGTTTAAGCTTTGGGATGAAAATTGTCCGCTGGCAGAGGCGTTTAATTGTTCCAAACCAAAAGAAGGACTGTGGCTCGGGGAAAAATTTTTCGCTATTCTAAAGTTTTTGGGTAATTCAACATTATTTTCCATATTTAAAATAGGATAAGATTTAGTTGAAGAGCAACTTGTGAAAATCGTAGTCATAAATAAAATGTAGGCTAATGTGATGATTAATTTCATATAATTAAAAAATATATAAAGATAATTATATAAAATTACTATTATTTGTTTGTATAAAAAAATGATTACTAAGTCTTAAATTAAATTTCGTTAAATTTAATTACGACTTAAGCAAGCGCCAACTACCGCTGTATAAATGATTACTATAAGTATGTTTATATTTTTCATTTTAGGATTTCCTTCCTCTTTAATGAGAGTTATTTTATTAGAACATAAAATCGAAGGCTTATCTTTTCTATCTTGAGATAAAAATAAAAAAGTCTGAATGACAGTGTAGCCAACGAGACTACCGATTGCAAAACCTTTTAATTCAGAAATAGTTGGAAAAAGAGTACTTATTTTGTCCATATTAAACCCATTAACGTCGTTCCATAAATGTTTTATCTAAATTGTAAACTTCTTTTAGGTGTTAAATTTGAAAATTTCTATTATTTTGGTCTGATTTAAGATAAAGATTGCAGGTAGACAAAATTAACCCATGTGCTCCAAGGTATCGAAAAATCTGTAATTTCGTTGCAATATTGATAGAAATTTTTTAAAAATTGAATTCTTTCCTTTGCAAATTCTTTCTTCCATTCTAATTCAGGTTCATGAAACAAATTGATACCGCCAATAAACCATTGCCTTAAAATGATATCCTCAAAAGATACATGACTACTATTTTTTAACATATCAAACATAGCCATCATAGTGGTGGTGCGACAATCACCGTTGCCGCAATGAAAATGAATCCAAGTATTTTGAGGGATTTGTTTTACTACGTTTATAAAATGGTCAACTTCTACATCTAAGGGAGTTTTATGATCAGAAATAGGAAGACGCATGTATTGCCATTTTGTATTGGTTTCAATTAATCTTTGTTCAGTAAAAGCGCGTTTTGGAACTAAAGGGAGGGGAATATGTTTATTGTAATAAGCTATTGTAAAGGGGTGCTTTAACAGATTTTCTAACCGTTTTTTTTCATCTCGTTTTATTTCATCAGCGTGTCTTCCTTTGTTTGCCCAATTTTTGCCAGCATACCAACTAATAGCTATACCATTCAAAAAACCATGCGATTCTTGCCGTAAATCAACAAATAGAACATTTTCTGAAACTAAAACTTTTTTTAATGCATTTAATCCTTTTAACGAAAATTGCCCACTACCCGAGATATTCAACTCACTCAAACCTTGCGTGGAAACTGGATTATTGGAATCAGTAATAAAAGCATTTTTACTTGTGCGGAAATGTCTTGGTAACTTTTCGATATTCCAATTATTAATTAAAAGACGTATGTACTTAGGTTTAGAGGCAATCATGAAGGCCCCGGAAATAATAATGATTGTTAAAACAAGCCAAAAAAGGGAACTTTTCATAAACGTCCTAATCCATAGTGAATCTGAAATTCTTTATTTTGCACATATAATCTTTACTGGTCAAAAAGGATTAATTTTGAGATTATAATTATATAATCTAATTGAATAATTGGAAACGAAGGAAAAATAAATATGTCGAAAGATACGATGACTTATTTAAACGATGAAACTTTTGAGCAGTTTATTGCAGAAGGAGTTTCTTTCATTGATTTTTACGCTGATTGGTGTGGTCCTTGTCGCATGATTGCTCCAATTATTGAACAACTTTCCCAACATTTACATGGAAAAGCTAAAGTTGCAAAAGTTGATATAGAAACAGCTCAAAACGTTGCGAGCAGTTATCAGATAGTTTCTATTCCCACGATTATTATTTTTAAAGATGGTAAAGAAGTGGATAGAATTGTCGGAGTCAGAACGTTTGATGACTTTTTAGGTCGAGTTCAAGCCGCAATTTAATGTATATACGCGTTATATAATTTGAATTATATAACGCAAAAATTTTATATAAATCTTTAGGTTAGATGTGGGAAAAACATTAATAATTATAGGTTTATTAATTATTTTGATAGGTATTTTGTTACTCTATAAAGTACCATTACCCTTTGGAAATCTTCCAGGAGATATTGTAATTAAAGGTAAAAATTCTACGATCTATTTTCCAATAGCTACTTCAATTTTAGTAAGTATTATCTTATCCCTACTATTCTACCTCTTTTCAAGATCATAAAACTTAAAGATTAATTTATGAAATTAAACTGGTTTTGTCTATGAGCTTCGTATAACACAATTCCAGCTGATGTTGCTAAATTTAAACACCTTGATTTATCAACCATAGGAATTTTAGCAAATTGTTCTGGCCAACGATTAAAAAATTCTTGTGGTAATCCACTCGTCTCAGATCCAAAAATTAATATAGAGTTAGCAGGATAATTTATGGAATCGTATGATTTGGTAGCCTTACTTGAAAAAAAGTAAAAAGGTGCATTTGTTTCTTCTAAGTAAGTCACTAAATTTGTAATTATTTTTACATCAACACCTTCCCAATAATCTAGGCCGGCCCGTTTTAGCCATCGATCATTAATGCTAAAACCCATAGGTTCAACTAATATTAAATCAGTCCCAGTAACTGAGCATGATCGAACAATATTTCCCGTATTTTGTGGAATTTGTGGTTGATATAAGACAATTTTCATAAATATCTCATTTGGAATGCAATATATAAAAAAGAGATCTATTTTCACCTTTTTCAAATTCTAAAGCAAGAAGAACTATTTACAAGAAGAACTATTTATTTGTTTAAACATAAAAATCTAAAAAGTTTTTCAAGTTTAATTTAAGTACAAATCTTCGATAAGAGTTATATTTCTTAAGCCCTATTGAAAGTAATTATAATTTAAGTTTTAAAAAATAGTTCAAATAGAAATTTTACACGATAGAATGCGTTTGAAATTGAAGAGGCATTTTTCAGCTAGGAATTTTTCCTAAGCTTTGTGAAATATTATCCCATAGTTTCAAGGATAAAACGTAGCCATAATAAAAAAAGACTTAATTTAAACGTTGTTTAAATTAAGTCTTATATCTTCACTAAAAATTTGAAGCAAAAATTAGTTTGCTACTTCTTCTTTTTTAAGGCTTTTGCCCATTCCAATATCAGAATCATTTTGGTCCGATTCACTATCTAGATCTTCATCATCTTCGCCAAGAGCGATTGGAATCATGTCATCATCTTGATCATTGTTAGCTGCTGTGTCTTGATCTTTAGCATCAGCTTTAATAACTTCTACGTCAAAAATGAGCATTGAATTTGGAGGAAGGTGCCCTGTAGTGCCATATCCCTTATCAGGATGGACATATAGCCTTCTTTTCTCTCCTTCCTTCATACCTAAAATACCTTTGCTAAAACCTGGGATAGTTTGATTTAATGGTATTTTGATAGGCCCGCCTACCTCTTCAGAATTTCCAAATACAGTACCATCTAAATAAGTTCCTTTATACTGGATTAAAGGTACAGAACCTTCTTGAACGACAGCTCCGTTTCCTTCCTTTAAGATTTTATATTGTAATTTATCTGGTTCAATAGAAATTACACCCTCTGTTTTGGCATTTTGCTTTAAAAACTCATTAGCGGCTTTTAAATTTTCTTCTGAAATTTTAGCAAAAGCTTTTTCTTGTGCTTTCAACATCATCATTTCATACTCTTGGTCGCTCATAGGAGCAGGCTTGCCTTCAGCTCCTTCACGCATACCCTTAATAGTACTTTCTAAATCAAGCTGCATGCTTGGAGTTTTTAAATTTCTTCCAATAAAATGGCCAAAAGCCTCAGATAGTTTTTTTACATCTATCTCACCCTCACCATCTTTTTTAACAGATGCGGCTTGTGTTGTCGTAGCAGGAGCTGGCGCTGTAGTAGCATTTTGTCCTAAAACTATTCCCGATGTGCAGATTAAGCTCATACTTGCAAGTAGAGCAAAATTTTTACGTAACATATGGAGTCTCCTATGATAAAAACTTAGAATTTAGGAAATTTTGTAAAATCTGTCTATGATAAATCACTATTTTGTACTTTGATTTTTAAATCTTTTAATTGTTCATCTGCCACTTTTGAAGGGCATTCAAGCATTAAGTCACTAGCCTTTTGAGTTTTAGGAAAAGCTATTACATCTTTTATATTTTCAGTATTAGTTAAAATCATAACGATTCTATCAAGACCTAATGCTAAACCAAGATGGGGTGGAGTGCCATATGATAAAGCTTCAATAAAAAAGCCAAATTTTTGCTTCAAATCATCTTCACTTAAATTTAATAATGTAAAAATTTTCTTTTGCAAATCATTGTCATGGATACGTTGTGAGCCTCCTCCAATCTCATACCCATTCAAAACAAGGTCATAAGCATATGATCTCATTTGTAATGGATTGCTATCAATTAGATGAAGATCTTCAAAATTGGGAGAAGTAAAAGGATGGTGTTCGCTTACTAATCGACCTGTTTCTACATCCTTTTGAAACAGAGGGAAGTCAGTCACCCATAAAAATTCAAAGGTATGATCTTGTATGAGCTTTCTATCTTTTGCTAATTTGCGACGTAAATGATCTAAGCCTTGATTTACCTTGGAGGGGGAATCTGCGATCATAAATATAAGATCCCCTTCAGAAACATTGGCTCGTTTTATTAACAATTTCTGACTCTCTTCCGAAAAATATTTTACAATATTTGATTGTAAAATATTATCTTGATATTTCATCCAAGCTAAACCTTTAATTCCAAACTGACCCACAAATTGAGTATATTCTTCTATATTTTTTCTAGATAATTCACTTCCACCTTTGACACATAACCCTTTAACAATTCCACCATTTTCAATCTGTTCTTGAAAAATAGAAAAATGACTTTCCTTGGCAATATCTGATAGTTCAAATAATTCCATACCATATCTTAAATCAGGTCTATCACAACCATATAAATTGATACATTCATGATAGGTCATTCTTTTAAAAGGAAGGTTCAAATCTATATTTTTTATTTTTTTGAAAATATATTTAAAGAGCTCTTCAATGATTAACATGAGGTCGTCTGGCTTTCCAAAGCTCATTTCCATATCTATTTGCGTAAATTCAGGTTGACGATCTGCTCGTAAATCTTCATCTCGAAAGCATTGAGCTATTTGAAAATATCTATCAAGACCTGCCACCATTAAAATTTGTTTAAATATTTGAGGTGATTGAGGTAAAGCAAAAAAAGAGCCTAGAGTAATTCTAGAAGGCACTAAATAATCACGAGCCCCTTCTGGTGTTGATTTGCCTAAAATAGGGGTAGTAATTTCTAAAAAATCTTTATCATTTAAAAATTCTCGAATAGCATACATTACTTTATGCCTTATCATCAATTTTTGAGCTATATCGCCTCTTCGAATGTCTAAATAGCGATATTTTAATCGCAACTCTTCATTAACATCGATTTGTTCGTCACTTATCGCAAAAGGAGGGGTTTTAGCTTTAGAAAGGACTTCAACGTTATCTACATAAACTTCAATTTCGCCCGTTGCTAATTTAGTATTAACCATACCATCTTGTCTATTCCGAACAATTCCAGAGATAGTGATTACATATTCAGAGCGTATTTTTTCACCGACTTTATGCGCTTGTGGATTTAAATTGGGGTCAAAAACCAACTGAGTAAGCCCATATCTATCGCGCAAGTCCACAAAAATTAATCCACCATGATCTCTTCTACGATGTACCCAACCGGATAAATTAACTTTTTGACCAACTTGTTCACGTCTTAATTGTCCACAATCATGCGTGCGCCGATAATCTAGCATATAATTCCTCTAATCAATTATTTTTTTTAATTCAGCGAGTGTGTTTTGTAAATCAGTTGTTGTTTTCGTTGTAAAGGCTAAAGCCTCTTCAATTTTTGCTAGAAAAAATTTAGCTTCTTGTTGATCAGTAAAAGGTTTAGATATCTCATTCCAAGTATTTAAATAATTTTCATTATTTTGCTCTAGAGTCAAGACACGTAATAAACTTGATATGGGAAGTTTTGAAACTGTACCTGAAATCATTTCTTTTAATTCAATGGTACCGGTTTCTACCTCATTATCACCAATAACACATACATATTTAGCATTAATATTATTAGCATGTTGCATAGCTTTATTTATTTTTCTTTCTAAAAGATCCATTTCAGCGCTAATATTTTGCTGTCTTAAATAATGAGTTAGAGAAAAACAAATGGATCGTCCTTTTTGTCCAAGAGGAATAAAAAAAATAGTTGGACGATATGGAGAAGGTAATTGTACATTTTGTGCTAGCATTGTTTGTAAAATTCTTTCAAAGCCTGTTCCAAAGCCAATTGTTGGAAGATCTGGGCCATCCAATTGTTTTAATAAACCGTTATAGCGACCTCCACCAGCTAAGCTGTTTTGCGCTCCAAGATCATTAGAAACTACTTCAAAAACCAAATGATTATAATAATCTAAGCCTCTTACAAGCTTATCATCAACGGTGTACTTAATTGACAATTCATCTAGCAATGATTTTGTTTTTTCAAATCGATCTTTATCGGCAGAATTTAAAAAGTCTAAAATGGAAGGAGCATTTTTTATAATTTCTTTATCTGTCGGATCTTTAGAATCTAAAATACGTAAAGGATTTTTTACAAAACGTCTTTGGCTATCGTTAGAAAGCTTTTCTGAATAATCTTTTAAATAATCTAACAAAGCTGATTTAAATTTTTCTCTACAATCTTTATCGCCTAAGTTATTTATCTTCAAATGTAGATTTTGTAATTTTAAATGTCTGTAAAAGGTAAAAATAAAATCGATTAATTCTACATCCTGTTCAGGGCAATCATTGCCTATAATTTCAGCCCCTCCTTGATGGTGTTGTCGATATCTTCCAGCTTGGGCTCTTTCATAGCGAAACATAGGTCCAAAATAAAAAACTTTAAATAGAGATCCTTTGCTAGGCATTTCTTTGTGGTTTTCTATAAAAGATCTCATGACAGAGGCAGTACCTTCTGGCCTTAACGTCATCGAACGATTGCCTTTGTCTTCAAAAGTATACATTTCTTTTGAAACTATGTCAGTTTCTTCACCAACACCCCGAATAAAAAGTTCCGTCCGTTCAAAAGCTGGAGTTCTAATTTCTTTAAATCCAAAACTTCTAGCTGTCTTTCTAAAAGTGGTTTCAAGATATTCCCAAAGATAGGAACTGTGCCAATCTTTTGGATCTTGAGAAGGTAGAATATCAAATACACCTGGTGGAATTGAAAATTTCATTTTATTTACCGTTAAAATAATTCATGTTAAGCATAAAAATGTGTAGCTTGGTAGATGGATTTAAGAACTCTTATTTTTTATGCTTAACATGAGCTATTACAAAAGACAAAAGTATAAGCCTAAGCTAAAAAACAGTAAAGAATAGGTTAAGTCATTCCTTTTGAATTAGTGAGACCAATTGTTGAATTTCATTTATGCTGCATCTTTCTTCATAAGATGGTTGGATCATCGCAATAATGATCGCAGCGATTTTTTCATTAATATTGAGGTCTTTTAAATTATTTAAATTTGATTGTTTCGGATCTAAAAATAGAGTTTTGTTATATTTAGTAAATCCATAAGGGGATTGAGCAGTCAAAAATTCGAAAAATGCTATACCGAGCATAAATATATCCATTTTTTCAAAAAAATCTGGAAGATCTAATTTGTTATTTTCAGGATGTTGATAATATTTTTCCAGAACTGCTACATCAGAGAGTAAAATGCTGGTTGTAGTTGTTTCAAATGGAAAAAATCGATCGCTTTTTAAATTCTTTATGTCATTTTTATTCCAACATCCACCAAAGTCACACAAAGATAAATGCAATTGGTCATCAATTTGTTTTATTAAAATATTATCAAGTTTTATATCGCCTACTATCCACTGATTTTCATTTAATGATAAAAAATCTTGAAGGATTGAATTGAAAGCTTTTAATTTATCTTTTATTGATAGAGCATGAATCAATTTAAAATTATCGAAATAGTCTCCATCCATTTTTGGCATTTTAAAAGCTACACAAGTAGGCAATATTACTTTAGATATTTTTCCAAACTTTTTCAGACTTAAATTTATAGAGTTTAAAATAGATAGTTCTTTTTCTACTTTTCTTGGATCGTTTTGTCTAATTAATAAATCTCCTTGGGTTTTTAAGACTTTAATTTTTTTCTTTTGTAAATTAGCAACTCTATAAAGATTGTAGGATTCTCCTTTTAATAAAGAAGACACATAGACCTTAATTTTTTGCTTCTTCAAAAAAACGATAAAAGTAATCTTTTGATCATTAAAAATGTCGCAAACATTACTCTCTAAACTTTTTTTTACTTTTTCTTTCAAAGTGGTAAAATTGATATTTTGCTTTAATTCCAACTCTTTCTTAAAAAAATCGGATAATGATTCGATCGAAGGGAAAGAAGCAAAATATTTATCGACTGTACAAGCTATTTGTTCTTGATAAGCATTAGTAATGTTCATTGGAAAGCTTTAGTTACTTTTACACCATTTTGAAAAGGTTGTAGCGAATTCTTCCATTGTAGGTCGACTGTTTGGGTTTAAAGCTAACGATTTCTGAAGTAATACTTTTAGTTCTGCATCTAATTTATCTATGATTGAGTGTAGCAAAAACTCTTGTTCATTATCCAATAGTTCTATGTCTCCAATGCAAGTTATTTCAAATGGATATTCATTAGTTAAGAAAGAGTATAAAGCGCTTCCAATTAAGAAAACATCTAATTTTTTAAAAAATTCTACAGATTGAGGATCAAAAATTTTTCCATTTTTACAAATTAGTTTACAATGTAAATAATCAGTTTTTGCCATACATAAAGGTGTAATTGTAAACGGTAATTCATGAGAATGTTCATTTTTTGAACTCCAATGCCATAAACCTCCAAGATCTGCTAAAAACATTTCCCATTTTCCATTTTGATGACTAAAAAAAATGTTTTCTAGTTTTATATCACCAATAATTCGGCTATTGTTATGTAATAGTAAAGCATCTTCTACGACAGCTAAAAACATTTTTAATTTCATTTGCAGCGATATTTTATTAATATCTTTTTCCACACCAAAATAGTCGCCACTAACTAAAGGCATTTCTAAGGCAAAGTTTGGAAATTGCCATAATTTGAAATTTTTTGAGGAATATACTTTAGAAAAATTTAAAGGTAAATTTTTGAAAAAGGAGTATTCCTTTTTTAAGCTGTTATCCATAACTTTACTGTTAATAGATAACTTTAAAACTCTATTGCGTTCTTTTAATAGTTCTGTGATCTTATAAATAAAGTTCAGATTGCTTTTATAAATTTTTTCAGCGTAATACACTTTAATTTTACGACTTTTGCAGTACAAAAAAAAGGGTATATTTTTAAAATGAACTTTCTTGGCTTGAGAGTTTAAATTCCTAAGATTATCCAAAATTATTGATTTAAATTGGCAAATATCTTGATGAGTGACAAGTTTACAATTTCGTAAAATAGTTGAATTTTTTCTTGTTAATTTATCAAAATAATCATTTACCAGTTTAGGCGCTGACCAATAACTTACTTGATTCATTATTCGACTTTAATTTGGGGAAGTAGACAATTTTGGTTCAAATTCATTTAAATAAAAATTTTTCTCTTCTACATCTGAGATAAAACCATATTCCAAAATTTTTTCTAGTTCGTCTTTGTTTAAAGATAATTGGTTATTTGTGTTTAAAATGCTATTTAAGGTGCGAATTACTGTAAGACGAATTTTATTTTTGTGTGTATTTTGCTCTTCGTCAATACCAATATAATCAAAATTTCGCCAATGGATCTTCTTTTCAAGCGATTCTTTTAATTGGAGTAATGTCATATTATCGTTGATTTCAGACGATAGTAAGATAAAAGCATTTTTACTTTCTTTTAAATAGGTTGTATAAAAAGGGGCTAATTCAGAATTTTCTAATAACTGTTTCCAATCATCTGTCAGAAGGGTGGGGTTCTCATTTTTAAGTTTAGCTATTTCTAATTTGAAACTCTCTAGCCAGTTATTGTATTGAGTATTGTATTCGGAAGAGAGACTAGCGATTTTATTTACATCAATTTTTTTTAAATTATTAAGTTCAGACCGAATTTTTTCTAAAAGCTCATCCAATTTCTCAACTCTTTTTCTTTCTAATAAATTTAGAGCTATAACAATCGGATGTGGTTCTATTTCTTTTTTATCTTCAACAATTTCTTTTGTAGGAAGGGCAATACTTTCTATAATTTCAGGTTCAATAGACTCTTTTTCTATGGGTGTTTCTTCTTTTACAAGTGGTTGGTTATCATCACTTTGTTGTTCTTTTTCAAGATCGTTATCATTTTCATTGATCAAAGTTCTAATTTTAGGCGTATACTTGGCATTCATCAATAAATGGCTATTTGCAATTTCACCATTTGTATCAAAGGTAATGTAAGCAGACAAAAATTTTGCCTGAGGAGCAAATGAAGTTAAAGCTTTTTGAGCTTCATTTGCCTGTTCAATGCCTGCTGAATAGAAAACTAAGCTATTCATTTTTGCAAGCATACTAATTTCGTGCTTTAAGCGGGAAAGTTCATGGCTTCCCCCTGGATTTTCTAAAAGACGCAATGCTTTAGCTGTAATTGCTTCCCCGATTTGGTAATAACGAGGGGAGTTATAAATATAATTTTCAGCACCAGGTCTTAACAATGCTAAAGCTTTTGGTGGCGAAAATTCAGGAATTTTTGCGTGATTGGCCAAATCGTTTAAGTAAATGAGTTTACCTTTAGATACTAATTTAGACACTTCCTTAGCTTGAATACCATCTAAACTTCCAGGATTGACAAGTAAACGATTTAAAGGTTTTAGATCATCAATTTTTCTAATTTCCATTTTTGCTGAATCAATCACTAAAGACGTTTTAGGGATTAGCCATTGCCATAAATCGGGTACTGGTTGTGCTATCACTAGAAAACGGGTAAAATCCATGCTTGTATATATTCTCAATAAATAAGGAGTATCAGTAAATTGACCATGCGTATCTAATTTTGTTAAAGTTGGGTAATTATGAATAACAATATTAGATAAGCTATTCTTTAAAAAATCAGGATCTGACCAATTTTGTTTGCTTGGTTTTATATTATGAAGTTGAGCAAACTTTAAAGCCATGGCGATGTCAGAAACATTGACAGCAGCCTTTAATTCCTCTTCAAATCTTTGATTATCATGCATTATATAAAAATAACTAGCGACTATTGCAAAAATACCCATCGTTAAAAATATTAAGGATAGGATTGTCTTCCAGCTAAATAGAAAGTTTAGTAACGAATTAGAATGAGCGCTTAAATCTTCTTTTTCAGGAGCCCAACCCTCATACTCATCTTCCAAATCGCTTAAATAAAAATCGTTCGTTTTAATAGGGCTATTTTCGAAGTGGTCCCCATGCGAATCTTTTTCAAAGTGGTAAGTCTTCTCTTTCTCTAAATTTTCTACTTGCCTTACCAGTTCATCAATGTCAAAATCTTCTTTGTAATCACTTTCAATGTAGGAAGGATGTGTGATAATGGGAACAGAGGATGAAGTTTTTTGGATAGCTTTTTCTAAAACTTGTTCTAATTTTATCTCAGTATCGTAAAGTGCACTTGTGACTACTGGTTTTAGTGGAGAGGTTGTATTCGAAAAAAAAGTAATTTTAAAAGAGCCATTGCTTAAGATATCTTCATTATGAATTAATCTTTTTCCAAATGGCAATTCATTAAGGGTCATGAAAGGATCGTTGGATATGTTTAAAACGATATACTGTTCGTTTTCTTTCCAAATTTTCAGGTGGGCAGGTTCGATAGTTTCATCAGATAATAAAAGATCAGCAAAATCCTGAGAGGATCCTATTATTACCTCATCCTTATCAAAGGAATATTCTCTAGTTTCAGCACCAACGTGCAAGATAAGTTTTATCATCTCATGACACTATTATAATCATTGATTTTCTAACATATTTTTAAAGGGTCAGTCAACGATAAAATATTTATAATCAGAAAAAAAATAATGATAAAGTCGGTACAAATCAAGTTATTACTTGATCAAAAAAAACTTTTCTCATTATAAAAACACCTTCTTGAGTAAATAAATTAAAACTTTGAGGATATTTCATTTTAATTTTGTCTCTTTAGTAAGCCTTTTATTTTAATAATTTTTGAAAATATTGATCAGATTAAGATATTTTCTTTATTGACGAATTTTTATGATATAGACACATTTGTTTAGTTTACTATTTCAAAAGTAGTGTTTTTTTTACGTTAATTTTAAGTTCTATCTTTATTAAATCTTTACTATGTGTAAACTTGTAATGTTTAAAATTATACGTATATGAGATAATGCCTGTTTAATTTTAAGGAGAAATGCGTGAAATCTTTGCTACAAATTTTCCAACCAGCACCTTACGCAGAAGAAATTAAAGATTCTGAAAAAGTTAATTCGTTATATCACTATTGGCGTATTAGAATTTTATACTCTATGTTTATAGGTTATGCTCTTTATTATTTTACAAGGAAAAGCTTTACATTTGCGATGCCAGGAATTGAAGCTAACCTTCATTATGATAAAAGCCAGCTAGGACTTTTGGCAAGTATTTGGGCAATCACGTATGGAATAAGTAAGTTTGCAAGTGGCATTATTTCAGATAAGTCAAATCCTCGGTATTTCATGGCTTTTGGCCTTTTAATGACGGGAATTTTAAATATTTTATTTGGAATGTCTTCGAGTTTATATGTCTTTGCTTTTTTATGGGGATTAAATGGATGGTTTCAAGGATTTGGATGGCCACCATGTGCAAAATTTTTGACCCACTGGTATTCCCATTCAGAGCGAGGTTCTTGGTGGTCTACTTGGAACGTATCCCATAATGTTGGGGCATTTATTATTCCTTGGGTCGTAGGCGCTATGGTCTATTTTTTTGATTGGCGTTACGCAATGTATTTGCCTGGGGTTATCTGCGTATTAGGTTCTTTCTTTTTAATTAATCGTCTAAGAGATACACCTCAATCTTTAGGTCTACCCTCCATTGAAAAGTTTAGAAATGATTATAACGGTGTTTCGCCAGCTGATGAACAAGAACTGACTACAAAGCAAATCTTAGTTGACTACGTTCTAAAAAATAAATTTATATGGCTTTTAGCCATCTCTTACTTTTTTATATATATTGTAAGAACGGGTATTAATGATTGGACTACTTTTTTTCTAATCGAAACTAAAAGTTATAGTCCTTTAAAAGCCAGCGGATGCGTTTCCTTATTTGAAGTTGGGGGATTTTTTGGAAGTTTAGCAGCAGGTTGGTCTTCTGATCGCTTATTTGGAGCTCGAAGGGGCCCGGTTAATGCTATTTTTGCTATGACAACTTTCCTATCTATTTTTGCATTTTGGATCATTCCTCCAGGTTACGCTATTTTAGACTCTATTGCTATGTTTTTGATCGGTTTTTCTATTTTTGGTCCTCAAATGCTAATTGGTGTGGCAGCAGCAGAACTGTCTCATAAAAAGGCGGCTGCGACCTCGACAGGATTTGCTGGAACTTTTGCATACCTCGGAGCCGCTTTTGCAGGCTATCCTCTTGGAAAAATTGTTCAAGATATGGGGTGGGAAGGTTTCTTTTGGACTATGGGTATTTGCTGTGTTTGCGCTTTATTACTATTAATTCCCATGTGGAATATAACAGAAAAAGATAGAGCAATTGTAGAAGCAAAAGTTAAAACGGCTTAAAAGTCCAAAAGGTTTATGTTTACTCATTTACACGTTCACTCTCAATATTCCATTTTAGATGCGTCTGCATCTATCAGCTCGATCGCTAAAAAAAGTGCAGAATATGGGATGAAGGCCTGCGCTCTAACGGATCATGGAAATCTTTTTGGGGCTGTAGAATTTTACAAAGCCTGTAAAGAGGTTAATGTCAAACCGATTATTGGATGTGAATTATATGTGGCACCTGACTCTCGTTTTGATAAAAAAAAGGAAGTCGGGCAAAGATCTAACTTTCACTTGACTTTACTGGCTAAAGATAAGGAAGGATATCGCAATTTATGCAAACTTTCTTCTGCGGGTTACTTGGAAGGATTTTATTATTACCCAAGAGTAGACGCAGAACTTTTAAGTTCTCATGCAAAAGGATTAGTCTGCTTGTCTGGATGTATGAGTAGCAAATTATCGCAAGCAATCCTTTCAGGTAACGAAACTTTAATTCATGAAACTATCCAATGGTATAAAAATTTATTTGGTGAAGATTATTATTTAGAATTGCAGCGTCATAAAATGACCGAAGCTGATATTCAAAAAGATGGTTTTTACCAAGAGACATGGTTACTTCAACAATACCAAGATTATATTCAGAAACAAGACAAAATTAATGATAAATTAATTAAGCTATCTAAAGAATATAATATAAATTTAGTCGCAACCAATGACTCCCATTATATTAAAAGGGAAGATTGGTATTCTCACCAAATCTTGCTAAATATTCAATCAGGTGAACCTTGTGAGGTTTGGGAAAAAGATTCTTTGGGCAATCCAAAATATAAAATACCAAATCCTAAACGACGAACCTATTCTTCGAATGAATGTTATTTTAAATCCCCCGAACAAATGATCGAGCTTTTTCAGGATCTTCCTGAAGCCATTGCCAATACTTTACAGATAGCTGAAAAATGTGTGATGGAACTCGATTTTAAAACAAAGCATTACCCAACATATATTCCACCAGCTTTAGAAGGAAAAGAATTTACAAAAGAACAGCAAGCTCAAGCTGTAGAAAGTTATTTGTGGGATTTATGCAATGAGGGGATTGAAAAGCGCTATACTCAAGAAAGGCTTGATAAAGTTAAAGAAATCTATCCTGATAAAGAGCCTAAAGAATTGGTTAAGGAAAGGCTAAATTACGAAATGGGGATAATTGTTCCCAAAGGAATGAGTGATTATTTACTTATAGTTTGGGATTTTATTCATTGGGCTAAACAAAATGGTATTCCTGTCGGGCCTGGAAGGGGATCGGGCGCAGGTTCTATTGTCTTATACTTGATCGGAGTTACAGATATCGAACCACTTCGATTTCACTTGTTTTTTGAACGTTTCATCAATCCCGAAAGAATTTCTTATCCCGATATTGACGTTGATATTTGTATGGATCGGCGCGAAGACGTTATTAATTACACTTTAAATAAGTATGGAAAAGACAACGTTGCCCAAATCATAACTTTTAATACTATGAAAGCCAAAATGTCCATTAAGGACGTTGGTAGAGCATTAAATGTCCCTTTGTCTAAAGTGAATGCAATTGCTAAGCTCGTTCCAGATGACTTAAACATAACCTTAGATAAAGCTCTTGAAATCGATTATGAGCTAAGAGCAATGTATGAGCAAGATGAAGAAGCTCGCAGAATTTTGGATATAGGCAGAAAACTCGAAGGATCAATTCGAAATAGTGGAATTCACGCTGCAGGCTTAATCATTTGTGGAGAACCTTTAACAAACTATATTCCCGTTTGTGTAGCCAAAGACTCTCAAATGCCTGTAACACAGTATTCAATGAAACCTGTCGAATCAGTTGGAATGTTAAAAGTTGATTTTTTGGGTTTAAAAACTTTAACTGCTGTAAATATTTGTGTGGATGCGGCTCAAAAAAACAGTCAAAATAAAATTGACTGGATGAATTTGCCCCTCGATGATAGTCCTACTTTCCAGTTACTAAATCAAGGTAAAACACTTGGAGTATTCCAATTAGAATCTGGTGGAATGCAAGATTTAGCAAGGCAACTCCATTTAGATAAATTTGAAGAGATTATCGCGGTAGGAGCCCTTTATCGTCCAGGTCCGATGGATATGATTCCAAGTTTTATCAATAGAAAGCATGGAAGGGAACCGATTGAATATGATCATCCATGGATGAACGATATTTTGAATGAAACGTATGGGATCATGGTTTACCAAGAGCAGGTGATGCAAATCGCAAGTAAGTTAGCCCTGTTTTCTTTAGGGGAAGGGGACGTCTTGCGAAGGGCTATGGGAAAAAAAGACCTTGAACAAATGGCTCAACAAAGAGAAAAATTTAAAAAAGGCGCCTCACAAAACGAAATTAAAGAAAATATATCCATGCAAATTTTCGATAAAATGGAAAAATTTGCAGCCTATGGTTTTAATAAATCCCACGCCGCAGCTTATGGTTACTTGTCTTATGTGACTGCTTTTTTAAAGGCTAATTATCCAAAAGAGTGGATGGCAGCCTTAATGACATGTGATCGGGACGATTTGACAAAAGTAGCCAAGTTTATTCGTGAATGTCAAGCTATGCATATAGCCATGTTGCCGCCAGATATTAACGAATCAGGAACAACTTTTGTAGCTACTCCAAACGGAATTCGTTTTGCTATGTCTGGAATAAAAGGGGTTGGCACGGGAGTTGTTGAAACAATCATACAAGAACGTTCTAAAAGGGGTGTATTTACTAGCCTATATAACTTTTTAGAGAGGGTAGAATCTTCAAAAGTTGGAAAAAAAGTTATTGAAAACTTAATAGATGCTGGTGCATTTGATTTTACTAAATGGTCAAGAGATGCTCTAAAAGTTGGCTTAGAGCCAATGTTTGAAAGCGCTAATAAGGAAAGACAAGAAAAAGCCTTAGGCGTCATGTCATTTTTTTCTTTAATGGGGGAATCAAACCAATCTCGTTTTGACAAGGAACCACAAGTTAAAATTAAATCGTCAAAATTGGCTATACTTTTAAAAGAAAAAGAGTTACTCGGATTATTCTTGACCGGACATCCCATGGATATTTACCGCGATGTATTAAACCGATTATCCTGTCAGACACTTGATAAAATTGAATTCATGGATCACGACACTGTTTTTCGGACAGCTTTAATTATTGAGTCTGTAGAGGTGAGAATTTCATCCAAAACCCAAAGAAAATTCGCAATATTGATCGTGGGGGATGGGATAGAGCGTTTTGAGTTGCCTATTTGGTCAGATCTTTATGAAGATAAAGGGCACCTATTAACCGAAAATCAATTGTTATATGCTGTTTTGCAGGTAGATAAAAGAGAAGAGGCAACTAAATTATCGTGTCGTTGGCTTGGAGACTTAACGAAGGCTGATGAAGCAATGATTGCAGAATGTGATGCAGCGTATGATAAAGCAAAACATATGGCCAATCGCTTTGCAAAACAAAAAAGTCAAAAACCAACTGATGAAAAAAAACAAACTATAAATAAGATGAGCAATAAACCAACAGTGCAACCTCAAGTTATAAAAAAAAATGTGAATATAGAGTTACATTTAGATTTAGATCATTTGAAACTTAGCCATCTTTTACAAATCAAAGAATATTTTCAACAGCACAAGGGAGCAACTCCTTTAAAAATTTCTTTTGATGTTAATCATCGACCACTAGCAAATTTACATATTGATAGTCGTTGGGGAGTAAATTTAGATGAAGAGTTATCAAAAAAATTAAAACTTATCCCTGGATTTATTTCCCTTGATTTATGTGAAGTTGAATAAAAATAAATAAAATCGCAATCGTTGCATTATAATCAATTGACAGGAACCATTTAATAATCCTAAACTTGATTATCAATAGTTTTTATGCTTTAGAATATTTTCATTCCCAAGGAACGATATGAAATCAAAAAAAGTTTTAGCTTTTTCTTTGTTTGTTTTTTGTAACATTATTCCTTTCACATCTGAAGCGGCTTTTCAAGTTAAAGATTTGAATGTTTTTCGCTCTGCAACATTGGCAACTAACACTGTAGATGAACATTATCGATGTGGCTTAGAACATATTCAAAAAGAAGAATGGTTAGAAGCGCGCAATCAATTTTATATTGTCGTTTCCAATTTCTCCAATTCTTCCTTTGCCCAAGATGCTAGATATTATTTAGGAATTAGTGAGTATTATTTAGGGGAGTTAGATTTAGCCAATCTTTCATTTACTGAATACTTGAAATGTAGTAACGATCCTAAATATTTTGTAGAAACTTTAGAATATAAATTAGCTATTGCAGATTGTTTCAAAAATGGTGCCAGAAAAAGACTGTTTGGGTTTAGTAAATTACCCAAATGGAGTTCTGGGCAATCACTTGCTTTAGAAATCTATGATGAAATCATAATTGCCGCCCCAAGCAGTAATTTAGCTGTATCAGCATTATACGCAAAAGGTTGCCTTTTGTGGCAAAATAGAGAGTTTAGAGAAGCAATTGACTCCCTTCAGTTAATTATTAGACGTTTTCCAAAGCATGAAATGACTCCAGAATGTTACGTTTTAATTAACAAAATATATTTAGATCAATGTTTTCAAGAGTTTCAAAACCCAGATTTATTGGCATTAGCTCAAATAAATTTAAGAAGATTTAAGGCTGATTTTCCTAAAGAGCCTAGAATAACAGAAGCTGAAGAAGATGTTCAAAAAGTAAAAGAAGCGTATGCTAGAGGTCTTTTCGACACGGCCTTATTTTATGAAAGAACAGCAAAAACTAGTGCAGCAGTTATTTACTACGCAAAAACCATTAAAGATTATCCTGATACTTATACAGCCAAAATGTGTATCTCAAGGTTAATGAAATTAGATCCAAGCGCTATACCTTGCCAAGAAAATACTGAGACAGAAAAAGAAACAACTTTAGATGACGCATTGGATACATAAATTTTTTAAAATTGGGATAATAGCTTGTTTCTTATTGAGTCAAACTGCTTGCGGTTATCATTATGGACAAGGGTCTCAACTAGCGGCTTATAAAACAATAACAGTTCCTTATGTCATAGGTGACCTTGAAGGGATTTTTACTTCTGAATTAATAAAAAAAATAGCTACATCTGGTGATTTGTCTTATGACAACTTTTGTGGTGATCTTTGTTTAGAGGTAAAAATTATCAATGTAATCGATGATAACATCGGTTTTCGCTATGACAGAAAAAAAAAGGGAGATCTAACACATGCTATCATCCCTTCTGAAACAAGACTTACAGGTATTACTGAGATAAAGTTAACTGATACAAAAAATGGGACTGTTATAATAGGTCCTATACAAATTTCAGCAACAGTAGACTTTGATCATGATTATTATTCAACAAGAGATGCTGCTAATTTATTTTCTTTAGGACAATTAACTGATTTTGATGAAGCTTATCACGTGGCTTTAAAACCTCTTTATCAAATTTTAGCTGAGAAAATAGTCGACTATATTTTTCAAAGCTGGTAAATATTTGTTTCACATTAAATTTAAAAGGCATTTTGTTTACTTCTCAATTGGCTAAAGAAAAAAAACATCGTTTTAAATGCTTAGACGGACTGCGAGGAATAGCTGCCCTTTTAGTAATGGTTTTGCATTTTAATTATATTTTAAAAGAACGATCTTCGAATTTTTTACCCTTATGGCTTGATTGGTTAGTAGGTTATGGCTATATAGGTCTATATATATTCTTTGTCTTAAGTGGATTTGTTATAGCTTATAATCTTTCGCATGAAAAATTATCTTTGGCCTACCTTAAATGTTTTTTTATAAAACGCTCTATTCGCTTAGACCCCCCTTATTGGGTAGCTATGGTCCTATTTTCAATAATTATTCTTTTTGGAAATCTTGTTACAAAGCAAAATAATGTAACCTTTACACCAACTGATTTTTTTCTGAATTTTTTTTACTTACACATGTTTTTTAAAGTTCCTCCTATTTTACCGGTGGTTTGGACACTTGTTTACGAATTGCAGTTTTACTTTTTTTATATTTTGTTTTTAAAACTTGTTCAAGAAATTCACTCTAAATTAAATCTAAAACCTCACCTCTATTCTTCATCGGTTTCTTATCTAGTTTTTGGAAGTTTATTTATCCTTTCTTTATGCGAATCATCAAAGATTACGATGATTTTTCCAAATGGCTTTTTTTTATTTTTTTGGCATTCTTTTTTTATTGGATGTTTAACCTATTGGACGTTAGAAGAAATCGTAAAGCCTTTAACTCTATATTTGGCATGGCTTTGTATTGCAATATTTGCTTTTTTAGGTTTTGGACAAGATCTATGGATGGGGATACCGGCCTCGATGTTTATTTATTTTGTAGGAAGAAGAGGACATCTTTATACGCTTTTTCAACAAAATATTTTTCAATATTTTGGAAAGATTTCTTATAGCTTATATTTAACCCATTGGCTTACAGGTTTTAAATTTATAAGCCTTCTGTCTTATCTATTAGGAAATAATTTTAACAAAATATCTCCTATCTTGATTATTCTGCTAGCTTCAGTTATAGCCGTACTTTTTGCAGATCTCTTTTTTCGTTTGGTGGAATATCCAAGTTTAAAATTGAGTAAAAGAATAGCTATTCCAAAAGATGAAAAAGCCTTATCTTTTATTTAAGAAAAATTAGATTTTAACCCTCCTTTAATATCTTTAGAAATAACGGGAAAGATAACTTAAAGCCTTTTAAGAAGGGAAATCGAAAAAAAATATGGCTTTAGTTGGATAAAACTTCTCATTATTGTTAATGACTAGTTAAAACAATTTCTCTTAACTTTTCACTATTCATATAATTTGCAAAAGATAATAGTTCATCTTTATGTTCACCTGCCGTAAAAGCTTTGTCAGCTAAATAACTGAAAAACTTGCACATCCCATCTTTACTGATTTTGCTATAGTGGATCGTAAAGTGTTTGATCCCATTACAATCGACTGCTTTATTCATCAATTCAGCTAACACTGTTGTGTTATTTTGAATCAAGGCGTCGTGAAAGTAAAATTTAAACGAATTAATGATTAAACAAAAATTAACTTCTGGTAAATGGGATGATTCAAAACTTAAACAACCATCAGGCGTTATGTAAAAACTGCATTGGGATAATCCTTTCTCACTTGTTGGATTTAGTAGAATTTTGCCAAAAGATTGCAATGGATAAAGCGAAAAAAAACCATTACTAGGTGAAGAGCTTAAAGTTTGCGCAGCGATGGATTCAATGATCCGATTTTCGTGTGTTAAATTTACTTGATCGCCATTTCCAGTTTTAGTTTTAGCGGGGTAATCTGCATCGTCTTTTGATTCTATATAAGTTGGAGTGTAATCATCAATAATTTTGAAGGGTGCGTAAAATATGCCTTGAGAATTATCCATATAAAAAAACCTTAGCTGATAATTTTTTTTAGTCTAGGATATTTTACGTAAAAAATCTTCATTTTCTTCTATGTCATGTAAGATTTTCTCTAAAACCCTTAAGACAAGACGTGAGGTGTTATAAACACCCGGGTTGATAAAAGCTACCTCAAGCCGAGGTTCATCGTTAGTTGAATTTATAGCTATTAAAGAGTAGGTTAAAGAATTCGTACCAGGTCTATCAGGAATTATCCACACAACAAATTCATCGTTAACCAATGTAATTTTTTCTGTCGTTTCTACTACTTCAAAAAACCGGGTAAGAGTTGGATCATAAGTTAGACGATTATGATAATTTAGAAGGCCAAGATCGTGTAAAGAGGAAAGATTAACTTCAATAATAGATTCTGGTGACCAAGTCTTGATATCTTGCAAAAACTTTTTAAAATATATATCTAGTTTTGCTATGTTATGCATGGAATAAAACCTTATTTGTTTGAACAACTTTTAAATGAAGATTTATCCATACTATTAATAGTACTCAAATACCCTAAATCTACTGAATAAACCGGGATTTAAAAGTAACTCAAGGAACATTAATTCCCACTACAGATCCTACATTTATTTTACATGAAATTAAGATATTATATTATGAAATATTTACTCTTACCGCTTTCTATACTCCTAACCATCAACAACTTATACTCTAAACCTCTTGAGTTAGAGGTGGAAGCTGAGTCAGCTATATTAGTAAATGCAAAGACCGGGTGTATACTCTATGAAAAAAATGCTCATAAAGTTCAATACCCAGCGAGTATTACGAAAATCGTCACAGGAATCACAGCTTTAAGTAAAAATCTCGATCTTTCACAGATTATTTCTGTAGAGCAAGAGGCCATCGTTTCAATTTCAACAGATGTAAAAAGAAAAAACAACTACTCGCAACCATCTTACTGGCTTGAAACAAATAGTACACACGTGGGCTTAAAAAGAGGGGAAGAAATCTCCTTGAAAGACTTAATTTATTGTATGATGATAGTATCTGCTAACGACGCTTCCAATGTTATTGCGCAGCATGTGGGGGGAACTATTCCAGCTTTTGTTCAATTAATGAATGATTATGTAAAGCAATTAGGTTGTAGTAAAACAAATTTTTGTAATCCTCATGGGTTACATCACCCCGATCATGTGACTACCGCCTATGATATGGCATTAATTACTAAAGATGCTTTACAAAACCCACAGTTTGCCACAATTGTTATGACTCCTAAGTATTTACGCCCTAAAACGAACAAGCAAGAATCGAGTCCTATCGTGCAAACTAATTTGTTGTTGCGACAAGGGAAATTTTTCTATGATAAAGCAATAGGTGTAAAAACCGGGCATACCTCCGCCGCTCAAAACACATTTGTTGGGGCGGCTAAGAATAATAACCGCACCCTAATTGCGGTTTTGTTAAAATGTAAAGATCGGCAAACGATCTTCGCAGATGCCATAAAACTTTTTGAAAAAGCTTTTAGCGAAAGCAAAGTTGAAAAAAAAATCATTAGTCAAGGGGATCAGCCCTATACCCAAACCATCGAAGGAGCAACTAAACCACTTAAAACCTTCACGAAAGAGAATCTGGCCTATCAATTTTATCCAAGTGAAGAACCAAAGGCAAAATGCTTACTCTATTGGAATAAACTTTCAGCCCCTATTCTAAAAGACCAAAAAGTTGGTGAGATTGTCTTAGAATTGGATGGAAAAATAACAAAACGTGTGGATTTATATTCCCAAGAAGAAGTGCAAGCTACATGGGGCCAATGGTTGAAGAATTTTATTTATTAAGCGGCAATTGATCTAGGTAATTATATAAGTTAACAAATTCTTGAAGGGATAGATTTTCAGGTCTTGACAAAGGATTTTTTCCGATAGTTTTAAGACCTTCTTCAATTTTTTCAGAAGGGTACAAATCTTTTAAAGATGATTTCAACATTTTTCTTCTCTGTTCAAAACTTCTTCTTGTCAGTTCAAAGACTTTTTCTGAAAAATTAGGTAGGGCTTTAAGTTTTAGATGAACGATCGCAGAATCTACCTTAGGTTCTGGAAAAAAGGATCCTTTTTTTACTTTAAATGCATATAGAGGATCGCAATAGGCATTTAAAAAAATAGTAAAAGAACTGTAGTCTGGGGTATTAGGTTTTGCAACAAAACGCCTTGCTACCTCTTCTTGAACCATTAAGATCAAATCGGAGAAGTGATCAAATTGTGTTACAAGGTTTGCAATAATTGGAGTTGTTAGATGATAGGGAAGATTTGCGATTACTTTACCTTTAGCACCGTTTAATAAGGGAAAAAAATGTTTTTCCAAATCAAACTGCATAATATCTTCGTTGTAAATTGTCAATAACTGGCCACTCTGATCGAAACGTTGGAGCTGCTCTGATAAAATGGTGTCTTTATCTACCGCAATTATTTTTGCCTTTCGCTCCAGCATAGCTTCTGTTAAACATCCAGGACCTGGACCTATTTCTAAAACAACATCATTTTCAGATAAATTGGCTAATTCAATAATTTTATGTACAATATTGCCGTCTATTAAAAAATTTTGAGATAAAGATTTTTTAGGGTGGATCCCTAATTGGTTTAAAAAATTTTTTAGTTCAGATGGCTTATAGATTGGCATTGATTAACTCAACTCACTATTAGGAAAGAAATGAAAATAAAAAAAAATAGCTATATGGTTGTCTTTTAAGAAAATAACTAAATCATTTATAAAGGCAAAGGGTTTGAACGGCTTAAAAGGTAAATTAAAAGGATTGCTCATTATTATTTAAGGTAAGTTAAAAACACATTCATTTTTTGCCGCATGCAAAGAGTTACTAATTCCCAGTCAAGATAAAGGGTTCAAAATCTTCTTTCAACAATTCTTGTATGTCAAAATGTTTTTTTAATTTATTGATGTAAACTTCACCTTCTTCATCTAAGGCTTGATTCAGCAACTGGCTTTTAATTTTTTGTTCAGCTTCAGCAAATGGAATAAATCCTTCATTCACTTTTTTTACTAAATAAAAAATTCTATAAACAGTTGAACTATCTTGTCTGCTTTTTTGCGATTGAGGTTCACTAAACGTTAAATTATCTAAGGTATTTAATATTTTTTTATTTGCTTCTGAAACGTCTTTTGATTCTTGTTTATACTCTTGAGAAACTTGAAATTTAATGTCACTTTGGGCCCAGGTGCTGTTTTCCCAAACTGTTTTTAGATCATTAATTTTGATTCCATTTTTTAGTTGATCATAAAGGTATTGAGCAGCGTCTTTTCCTTTTTCAGATTCTTTTGTTCGCAACGAAACGACATGATAAACAAAGCTTTCCGGCTGTTGATATTTATCTAAGTTATTTTCATAAAACGTACGCACATCTTTTGGTGTAACTTTTTTTAAAACCTTCATATTAACTCTAACATAAAGCATTCGTTTTAATTTGATATCGCCTTGGATAATTTTAAAGGCTTCGTCAAAGGTTAAACCAGCTTTATCTAAATTGGCGATAATGTTTGGACCAAACATATTTTCCATTTCTTGTCTAACATCGCCATTAGAAACGGGAATTTTTTGTTCATCAGCTTCTGCTAGCACCAGTTCTTTTTCAATTAAATCTTTAAGAACTTCTTTCCAGTTAATTTGATAAAATTGGTATTTTGCTTGGATAGAACTTGCAAATTGGGGGAACTGCTTGTAAAAAATTAGATCCATTCTTTTTACAACATCCATAACAGTAATAGGCTTTCCATTCACTTTTGCGAGGACGCGGTTGTGAATAGCAAGTTTTGCATTAGCTTCATTTTTTATTAATATATCGCCTTTAGCCGCATAAACTGACGTAGCAAAAAAAGGTAATGTTAAACAGGCAATAGTAAAAAGTTTTTTCATGGGATCTACCTAATTAAACGGTTAAGGCATAACGAAAAATTAATTATAAAGAAGGGGTTCTTTTTTTAGAAGTTCAACCATTTTATCAATCAAATGTTCTTTTTTTTCCACTGGAACACAACTCCAAAAAAACCATCCATTCCATTAGTTTCAGGGCGAATGAGTAAAGGAGAATTTACAATTTCTAATGGATAGGTCTTTAAGAAATGTTCCATTTGCTCTTCATTTTCTTGTCGCAAAATACTGCATGTACCGTAAACAATCTTACCGGATGGATTTAAATAACTTAATGCTTTTTCAAAAATTTGTCTTTGTTGTCCAACTAATCTTTGTATCATCTCAATCTCAAAACGCCACTTCATATCAGGATTTCTTCTTAACGTTCCAGTTCCAGAACAAGGAGCGTCCACTAAAACCCAATCCATTTTTTTCTTTAACTTCATAAGTTGCTTAGCATTTTCTTGCAAGAATTGAACATTTTGTAGACCACTTCTTTTCATCCGAACTTTAGCTTCAAGCAAGGCTTTTGTTCTAATGTCGTGTAAATACATTTGCCCTTTATTTTGCATTTTTGTGCCAAAAGCTAAACTTTTTCCTCCAGCTCCAGCGCAATAATCTAGCACATGTTGTCCAGGTTTTGCCTCTACTAGATCTGCTAAAAGTTGACTTCCTTCATCTTGGATTTCGAATAAACCTTCTTTAAACTCAGGTAAAGAAAAAAAATGAATTTTTTGATGAAAGACAATCCCCCAAGGAGAATGTTTACAAAGAGAGATTTGATAAAGATTCTTCCATTTGTTCCAAAGGGTTTCTCTACTTGTTTTAAGGGTATTGACTCGAATAGTTGTCGGTGCTTGAGAATTGCTAATCATGGCAAGTCGATAAGCTTCATCATCACCTAGTGAATCAATAAACAATTGGTATAACTCTTTTGGAAAACTAGCTCTTACGTGAATTGGGATAGATTCATCTTTTTGCCACTCCTCAAAATCTGGTTGAAATAGCTTTTCAATCCTTTGCTCCCAAGTAGGATTAGCTGTTAACTTATAATCGATCAACCCTTTCCATCTTATGAGTTTGTAAGCGTTGTCGGCAATTTCAGCTTTATCTTTAGAGCCAATTGCTGAATTATTTTTAAAATATTGACTAAGACAAAAATCAAAGGGCAACTTTTGTGTTTCGTAATAATTTAAAAATTGAAGAAGATGGTGTATTCTAAATGATTTCATGTTTTAGAGTATCAAAAATTTAAAAGTGAGGATGGTAACAATATTAGGATATGAAATTTTTGCATATTTCTTTCTTGAATGCAATAAGATTAAACTGAACTCATTAAAACTCATAAATCACAAGTAAATGACATATCAAATCTTTTATTTATAAAAAAAAACGGAATGAGTAAAAAGAATCTTTTAATCTTAGGAGGAATAATGAAATGGTTTTATGCCTTTTTAATGTTGCTTGGTAGAATCTGTATCGCAGCTATTTTTTTTACAAGCGGTTTAAATAAATTTACTAATTTCGACTCTAATATAACCTATGTTGCATCTAAAGGGCTTCCCTTTCCCTCTATTATGTTAACAATAGCTGGTATTTTAGAAATTATTGGTGCCTTAAGTGTCATTTTTGGGATTAGAGCCAAAATTGGAGCCATTATTTTGCTTATCACTCTAATTCCAGCCACAATCTTATTTCATGACTTTTGGAATATTGCAGATAGTACCCAAAGAACCATGCAAATGATTCATTTCTTCAAGAATATTTCAATTTTTGGAGGATTACTATATATTATCTGTTGCGGAGCTGGTAAATTTGGTTTTGACTGCAACCATTGTCATCAACATTTTGCAGATCAATGTCCAGCTTGTGGGGGAGAGATTAAAGATACAGTCCATCCACATAAATAATTAAAAAAATAAAGCTTTCATTTGATGAAAGCTTTATGATTTCCTTTGATCGTCTTATAAGAATAATTTATGAAATATAGTTATCAGCATGTTTTTCTATTTATTGCTTCTTGTTTAATTGCATCGTTAAGTTTACCGAGCTTAAGTGTTTGGAGTAGTTTTTTTTCAACCTTTGTGTCTTATTCCATAATATTTTTTTTGACTATTCAATGTGATTTGAAAAAACAAAAGTTTTGGCTTGGAACGGCTTGGTTTACCTTTGTCAACTTAAGTCAATTATCCTGGTTTTTATCTCATCCTTTTTACTATATCCTTATTCTGTGGATCGTTTTAAGTTTGCTTTTAGGAATGCAATTTGGATTTATCTGTTCTCTTATCAACAAAAAAAACATAAAGTCAATCTCATCTATTTTAGGCATCGCTTCCTTGTGGACATTGTTAGAATGGAGCCGCTTATTTTTTCTATCCGGTTTTTCATTTAGTCCCCTTGGAATGTCTTGGAGCTTTTCTTTGTATGCGATCCAATTTGCTTCTTTAATAGGAATCTATGGTTTGAGCTTTTGGCTAATTTTAACGAATTTATTAATCCTACGCGCTTATATCTACAGATTTTCATTTGTAATTCCCATATTTATTGCTATAACCCCTTATTTATTTGGATTTATTCACTATTCATATCATAAAAAGCAACTTGATCAACACACCGAAACGTTTGATGCATTATTGATTCAAACAGGTTTTCCAATAGAAGAAACCTTACCTGCATGGAATAGTGGCGAAATGGTTTTATTTGTAATGGAGGAATGGAAACGAATTCTTCTTAGTTTATCTGATTTCAATTCAAATCCTTTAGATCTGATTGCTCTACCAGAGTTTACCGTTCCTTATGGAACATATTCATTTGCATTTCCCTATGATCAAATATATGAGATGTTTTCACAATATTTTTCAAAAGAAAAATTGGATTCCTTACCACAGCTTAAAGCCCCATTTGCATACTTTCATCCTTCAAGAGGGTGGTATGTAAATAACGCCTTCATAGCGCAAGGAATTGCTAATATCTTTCAAACAAACGTAGTAGCTGGTTTAGAAGATGCAGAAAATGTAGAGGGAAAAGGAAAAGTTTATTATAGTTCGGCCCAATATTTTTGCCCCTTTAAAGAGACAATTGCTCAAGAGCATACTTATCCAACAATTGATCGGTATGATAAAAGAGTTTTAGTTCCAATGGGAGAGTACATCCCTTTCACTTTTTTAAGTGAACTTGCAAAAAGTTATGGTATTGGAGGCTCACTAACGCATGGAAAAAATGCCAAAGTTTTTACCCATAATAAAACCCCTTTTTCTACATCTATTTGTTATGAAGAAACATTTGGTCATTTGATTCGTGAAGGTAGCACTTTAGGATCTCGTCTGTTAGTCAATTTAACAAGTGATGTTTGGTTTCCAACTGTTTCACAAAATCATTTTGATCATGGCAAGATTCGAACTGTTGAAAATGGTGTGCCATTAATTAGATGTTGTAACGTTGGGATAACTTGTGGTGTAGATGCTTTAGGGCAATTAATTAATCGTTTGGAAAATGATGGCACTAATCAAAAAACAGAAGCGTTATTAGTAAAAATACCTACTTATCACTACCAAACTCTTTATGCAAAAACAGGCGATAATATTTTAATAAGTTTTTGTGGTTTATTTGCCATTTATTTTTTTATTAAAAGAAAAAAAGATTTAAGTAATTAATCAAAACCTTGCTTAAAATCAAGTCTATTGATTACGATTTAGACTTCTATTATTTTTAATTATCTTTTACCCCTTATAAATTTGTGACTATTCAATCGAGTTTAGCAATAGATCATCGCTCACAATATACTATAAAAAAAAATATTGAATTTTCTGGAATCGGTATTCATACCGGACAAACTGTTTCCATGAAATTTGAACCGGCACCAGCTGGTACTGGCATTGTTTTTTGTCGTGTGGATTTACCAGGAAAACCAATGATCCCAGCTACTTTAGAGTATGTGTGTGATACGTCCAGAAGCACAACGATTGGAATTAAAAATATTGTTATCCACACAATTGAACATGTTATGGCAGCGATTCGAGCTTTTCAAATCGATAACTTAATTATATCTATCGATAATGTCGAACCTCCCGTAGCGAACGGTAGCTCTGATGTATTTGTTGAAATGATAGAAGAGGCTGGTATCGTTCCACTAAAAGAACATAAACCAATCATTAATATAAAAGACCCCATCTATTATTCAGATAATGATGTCCATCTTGTTGCCATTCCCCATGATAGTTATAAAATTAGTTATACATTAAATTATCCTGACGTCCCGGCTTTAAAATCTCAATTTTTTTCTACAGAAATAAATGCGCAAACTTTTAAAAAAGAGTTAGCTCCTTGTCGTACGTTTTCTCTTTACAAGGAAGTCTCTTGGCTAATGGATAAAGGATTAATAAAGGGTGGTAGTTTATCGAACGCAGTTATCATTCATGAAGAGGCCATTTTTAGCAAAGAGGGACTATTCTTTCCGGATGAAATGGTGCGACATAAAATGCTTGATATGGTAGGGGATTTATCTCTTATTGGTTTTGAGTTTAATGCTCACATTATGGCAATAAAAGCCGGCCATCCATCTAACTTTGCTTTTGCAAAAAAAATTTTAAATTATATAACTTCGGAGACTAACGCATGAGCTCAACTCGTCGAACTAATCTAAAGTCTTTAGATGTGATTCAAATTACAAAAATTATCCCTCATCGTTATCCTTTTTTGCTAGTTGATAAAATCATTGATTTAGATTTTGAAAATAAAAAAATCATTGGGCAAAAAAATGTCACGATTAATGAGCCTTTTTTTCAAGGACATTTTCCTGAAATTCCTTTGATGCCGGGCGTTTTAGTTTTAGAAGCCTTAGCACAAGTGGGAGGGCTTTTATTAGAAATTTTAGTCAGTGGAAGTGAAACAAAACTTCCTGTTTTGCTAAATATAAATCAAGCTAAATTTAGACTTCCTGTAAAACCAGGTGATGTATTAATGCTTCATTGTGAAGCATTGCATCATAGTTCTAAAGGGGGAAAGGTAGAAGCTAAGGCTTTAGTAGACAATAAAGTTGTTGTAGAAGCTTCTATAGCGTTTTGCTTTGTAGAAAAAAAAGCCATTTCAGAATAAATAGTGGGAAAAAGGATCAATTTTTTATGACAAAAAATAATATTCATTCTACAGCTATAATAGAACCTGGTGCTGAAATAGGTGAAGACGTAATTATTGAACCGTATGCGGTTATCAAAGAAAACGTTAAAATTAAAAATAGAGTAACCATCAAATCCCATGTTTATATAGATGGGCATACGACTATTGATGAAGGATCAGTCATTTATCCTTACGCTAGCATTGGAACGAAAACACAAGATTTAAAATATCGAGGTGAAAAAACCTATGTAAATATAGGTAAGAACACAAATATACGTGAATTTGTTTCGATAAATTCTTCTTGTGGAGAGGATACTTCTGTCGATGTGGGGGATAATTGTTTAATCATGGCCTATTGCCACATTGCTCATAATTGCAGCGTTGGTAATCACGTTATTATGAGTAATAACGCAACTTTAGCCGGACACGTGACTGTAGAAGATTACGCTATCATCGGAGGTTTTACCCCTTTACACCAATATGTTCGCATTGGAAGAAATGCAATGGTTGGTGGGATGAGCCGCGTACCAAAAGATGTTCCTCCTTTTACAATTGGTGGCGGTATTCCTTTCAGATTAGCCGGTTTAAATTTAATTGGTCTTAAACGGGCGGGTTTTCCTTTATCTACGAGACAACTACTAACAAGGGCTTTTAAAATTCTTTTCCGTTCCGATTTTTCAATAAAAGAAGCGCTAGAAATCATTGAAAACGATTTAGAACCAACCCCTGAAATCCTTCATTTTGTAAACTTTTGTAAAAATACAAGACGTGGTCTTATGGGTATTGGAGAAGATAGAGAAATGGAAACGATTGAACAAAAAGAAGAGCAATTAGTAGGTAGATAAGTTGAAAATCGTATTTTTTGGTACACCTGAATTTGCTTCTACCATCTTGCAGCATTTACTGCGTGAAGGGCGCGAGGTGGTAGCGGTCATTACAAGACCTGATAAGCCAAAGGGTCGCTCAGGTTCATTGATATCAACTCCTGTAAAATTAACAGCGCAAATGCAAACGCCTCCAATTCCGGTTTATCAACCTGAAAAAGTTTCATCTGTAGATTTTGCTGAAACTTTAAAAAGCTTTAATGCCGATATTTTTGTAGTTGTGGCTTATGGAGAAATCTTAAAACAACATGTTTTAGATACTCCCAAACTTGGTTGTATAAATATCCACGCCAGTTTACTTCCTAAATATAGGGGTGCAGCGCCTATTCAGCAGTCCATTATCCACGGGGAACAAGAGACTGGTATCACCATTATGCATATGGTAAAAAAGATGGATGCGGGCGATATGATTTATCAAAGCCCTGTAAGCATAACACCCAATATGACCTACGGCGAATTAGAAAAAAAACTTTGTGAGGAAGGCTGTCATTCAATTAGTCATGTGTTAAACCTTTTTGAAAAAGGTAACGTGAAAAGCGTACCACAAAATGAAGAATTAGTAACCTTTGCACCAAAAATTGAGTTAGAAGATTGTGAAATAGACTGGAATAAATCAGCGCAAGAGCTTCACAATTTAATTAGGGGGGTAAATCCTTTTCCTGGAGCTTGGTGTTATTGCCAAATTAAGAATTCCACCAAAAAAATAAAAATATATAAAACAATTGTAAAAGATCAACAAGGTTCCCCCGGTTCTATTTTAGCAACAAATAAGGATGGAATGGTGATTGCTTGCGGCAAGCAAGCTTTGCTCATTCAAGAGCTGCAGTTGGAAGGAAAAAAACGGATGTCAGGCTACGAATTTAGCCTTGGTAACCCTGAACTTATTTTTAATAAAACTATCGCCTAAACTTAATCATTCCTTAATTATTGTATTTTATTCTTTTTTTCTATATGATGAAACCCTTTGGTAAAAAAAGATTATAAAAAATACGCAAAAACCTTATTTGGAGGTTTAAATATAATGGCGGCACCCACCACTATCAATACAAGCTTGCTTCCAGCAGGGACTACAATTAGGCATGTACCATTTCAAAACTTAAAACTTGGTCAAAGAATTGTAAAAGTACTCGCGCAAGCTCATTTTTATACCATCAATATGATTTTCGGCTTGGCAGTTAATATAAAAAATAACGTCGATGCTTTATACAAGTCCTTAAAAATTGCTCAGTTTGCCATCATTCTGACCGAACGCACAGGTGCAATTGCGCAATTTGCTTTAAAAGCCTTTCATGGGGTTTCTATTGGGGATGCTCTACAAGTATTTACTCTAGTTCCATACTTCTTTAAAAAAACGGATGGTTTAAGGGCTGATTGGACCAATAACCACGTATATCAATCCAATCCAAGTAAAGCGTGTCTTACGAGCAGCAAACTTAATATTTTTAAAAACATTGGTTTAACATTTGCTTGTGGCGCTGGATTTTATTTCTACTTAGCCTCTATTAAGCTTTTAGATATGGGCAAACACGCCGCTAAAATAGGCACCTGTCCATATCTTACTAAAGTCGTAAAATTTGGTCTTGGTCGCATTTTGAACGTAGCTTTGGCTGGGGCTTTTACTCTGCAAGCTATTTTTGCGATTATTAAACTGAGCCGAACTGACGCTAAAATTGTTAACCTACAAAGAACGCGAGTAAGAGCTCAGCTAGCGCAGCCTGAAATAGATGCAGCAAATAGTGAATATGCCGGAGGCACTATTACTAAAGCTGTTTTAAAAGATAAAATTACAAGAATCTTTATTAGCGACGACCAAATCTACAAGCGCCTTTGGGATGAACTAGTCCAGAAGAATAAAGCTTCTATTGCCAAGCAAAAGGCTTATGAGGTGCATGCAAATGCATGGGGTGCCTTGAGACAAAGAAATCCTAAAACTAAAGCAGATAAACAAGCTTATAAAACTGAGAAAGCGAGATTAGAAAGAGCTATAGACACAACGGCAAAAGGGTACACTGACGATCAAATAGCACAAGAGTTATTGAATGCGAGAAAAGACGCAACAATTCCAAGTATTGATGAACAGAAGAAAGCCATTGTAAAAGAAGCTTTACTGCAAGAAGCTAAAGAAGTGAAAAAAGAGGCCGTTTGGGAATTAATCGTAGCCGCTGCTGAAATTGCAGCTGCCGTCACAGCTATCGTTTTAGGTGTATTATCTGGCGCTGCTATCATTGCAGCTATTGTAGCCGCAGCAATTGGCATTAGCTACGCTGTTTATAAGTTTGCTGTAGAGCAAGCCAAAAAAGAACAACAAAAACAAGCAAATACTGCTCTGTTTATTAACACTGTAACTGCATAGGGTAAAAAATATGAGTTTTACTATCAATATAAAACCGATTGAACAAACTGTTAAACCTTACCTCGATAAAAGTTCAGTGTTTAGTAAAACAGGCGATCTTTTGTTCGAAGCGGATCGTACTGTTGAAAGAATGGAAGGGGTTGAAAAAGGAGCTAAACTTGCAGGTCCAATACTATCTGCACCGCAAATGACGTTAGATGCCCTTGCCAAAGTATCTGATGGAGCAGCCAGCACATTAACTTTTACTCATGCTGTCACCCCTTTGTTAGATGCTTTAAAACATTTAACGAGTACTTGCGATTTTCTACAAATTCCAAGTGCTATCTATGAATTATTGGGAGGCGAAACTAGTAAACTGTATGCCTCTAATGTGGATGTTTGGACGCGTATCAAAGCAGTTTTTATTGCTTTAAGTCAAGTGGCTGGAGGTTTACGAGTACTTGCCAATTACGGCATCTTGCAGCTTGGCATTTTAGCTGCTAAAATTCCACTTTTTGGAAGATTGACCAATTTAACACCAATCACTTTGATTAAAGAAGTTCCGATGCTGATTGCAACAGCCATTGGCTTGCATAAGAATCGCGTCGAAAGAGAAAAAATCAAAACTGATAATCGTATTACTTTAGCAAGGCTTAAATTATTAGAGTCCGCGTTGACTTGTCACCTTTTAAATCTTAACTTCTCAAGAAATAAAGCTGTCAGTAACAACCAAAACGCTGAAGCGAATAAGCAGCAAGAATTAATTCATACAGCAACTAATAACTATTTGTCTGTTAAGTCTTATATTAGAGGAATAAAAAATAAAGCCTATAATACAGACCAATCTCGTCAAAGATTAAACTTGAAACTTTCAAGAAGTTTTCGTTTTAATGATGGTACAGAAGTAAGTTATGTACCTGTTAAAGAAGAAAATATATTGACTTATGCTTCAGCAAAGTTAGGCAATGAGGACATCCAATTAGAAAATGCGCATACCAAGTACCTATTTTTCAAATTGCAAAAAAGAAAAGTGGAGTATGTAAAGCAAATTAATGCCGAAAAGAAAAACTGGTATGGTATTTGGAATGATGCCTTAAAAATTTCCATCATTTCCTTAAGCATTATTATGAGTGCAATAGTAGCTTTTGCCGTGCCAGCTATTGTTGTTGCAGGAATTGCCATTAGCATGACCATCATAGCGATAGGGCTTGGCTGGGCTGGTTATAAAAAATACCAGTATGAACATCAACACTATGTCATGCCGACTATTTTTAGTGCACCTATCATTCCAGTAAAATGTTAATAGCTTAAAAGAAGCCCTTTAATCTTAAGTTAAAGGGCTTCTTAGCTTAAGAATTGTATTGTGCAAGCCCCTACTGGAATAAAACCAACACCCAAACAACCTCCTGTTATTTTAAAAATGGGAGACCATTTTGAAAAAATAACCCGCATAGCTTCTTCGGTTTTTGAAGTACTAGAGTTAGTTTTCGAGGAAATTCCACATGTCTTTAACTTTTCATTGAGTTTACTCAAATATGGCGTGAACACCTATCGGGTTACCCATTTATTTTGGTATATCTTTCATAAAAAAGTAAAACCCTCTCCAGTTAAACAAAATATATTAACGAATGATCAGAAAAGAACGATAAAAGCTTCTCGTATCTGTATAAAAATTACCAATACTTTAATAAGTATAACAGGCTGTTTTTCCTTCGTTACCTATATTTTGCCCTTAGTTGTAAAAGTAGCCAATCTTATCATCCCAATTATTAGTAGCTTTGCCATTTACAAGGAAACAGCTTCTAAGATGGTATTAAATATTGTTAAACTTACCTTTGCTAATTTTCCTATTTTTCGTTTAGTTACTTTAATAGTTTCCTTGGTTCGATCAGGGAGTTTATTTTTAAGAAGTTTATTCTCCATTATTAATGCTTCTGTACAATTGCATGCATTGCGAAGCCATGGGTTATCAGCTTCTTATTCACAAGAAGAATTATGTGCTCAGCTTAAGAAAAATAAGATTAATTTAGTTTATCACAGTTTAAAAATTAGTTTAGCAGTTGTTACAACAGTTCTTTATCTATTAAATATTCAAGTAGTATTAATTACAGTATTAATACTAGCAGTTACATTATTTATTGCTTGTTTTAATTATTATAGACATATTTCGATTGAATCTAATAAAAAATTATTAACACTATAAAAAAGAGTATCCTTTTTTATAGTATATTGAATAAAATAATAAGTTTATTATTAGTTTATTCATTCTATTTATGAATTCGATTGAAAGTCCCGATTCCTTAATCAAGGATACATTAAAAGAAATGAGTTATGAGGTAGGCGATTTTATTAAATCCCTAGCGATTGACCTTACCCAAATGTCTTATGATAATTTAGAAAAAAAATTAAAAAAATACGCTAAAGCTGTCACTACTCCTGAAACAACTTTTGGGACCATGAAAGGGTTGGCTGTAGTATCTAAAATAATTTTAAAAGCTCTTGAAATCTTTGAGGCTATAGCCGAAATAGTTTTTGAAGGAACAGAAAATTTAAAAATTGGGATAAAAGCCCTCAAAGAATTAAATAGCGCGGCAAAAATTGTCGATAAACTAAAATTTTGGATTTGTGTAAGTACGAAAACGGAAAAGACCCCTTGGACAGATCAAGATATTAGTATTTATAAAAAATTCAATAAATTTTTTTCGTTAGGAAGCACGGCTTGTTCCGTTTTAAAATTTTGTCATGGTACGCTCTTAAATCTAGGTAATATCGCTGCAAAAATAGGGGGGATTCCTTTTTTAAGTCCAGTAGTTGCTCTTCCTTTAAGTTTGGTAAAAAAGGGATTTGATTTTTTTAAAGATTTGTTTGGAATTGTAGAGGAACAAAGGAAAATTCGTTTTTTACGAAAGCTGCGAAAGAAAGCCGCCGCTAAAGAAAATAAAGCTAAAACAAAGCCCTGCCAAGTATCGGCAAATCCTCAACAACCAACAGTAGAAACTAAATTAAAAGTAGTTTTCTTTCCCCATTCAAATAAGACAGGTGACAGGACCACTTTGCCTTTTGAAAATAATTCTATCACTGTTGCGCCAGCGACTTCATTAAGTCTTGAACCTGAAGTATGGAATCAAATCTATAAAAAAAATGCAGACAAGGGATTTTCAACAGAAAATAACAATTTTGTAACTAAATCTCCTGAAGACTTAACGAAAGCTAATGTAGATGATCCTTTAGACGCTTTAAATGAAGAGAGATTAGCCAGAATTCTTGGACCCCAAAATAAGTCTTTTTCGATTAAAGCTGAAAAAGTGCCAATCATTTTTCAGTACAATGAACAAACTCAAGTTGATGATAATGACATACTATTCGATCCTTCTAAAGGGGAAATGACAAAAGAAAGTAATGAATTTATTTATTCCGAAAATTCGATTACTGATACTGGATTTAAGTATGATATTGAAGAAATGACTCGAGAAGTGCTTAATCTTCCTTCAAACCAGTATGTAGCTCTTCCTGAAAAGACAACCGAAAGTAAGCCTTTCTCTTTTGTCCCATCCCTTGTAGCTTCTACACGAGAAGGAAGTGTACTTTCTATGAGTGAATTAGAGGACAATCCTTGGAATCAAAATAAGCTTGAGGTCGTTCAAAATAATCCTGAAGGTCAAAATTTCTCTAATCTTGAATCTAAAGAGGAAAAAAATTTAGCGATTGTCCAGGCTGAACCAGAAGCTGAACTAGAAATTTCATCGACACTAAAAGAAAAAAAATGGATGATTGTCCAGTTTAAATGCCAAAAGCTAGAAAAGCAGAGTTATTTAAACTTAGCTTACCGCGTAGTGCGCCTCGCAGGTACAATTTTTGTGATAATAGCCCTTGTGACAAGTCTTGGCTTTTGGCCATTTCTTGCTATCTCAGCCTTTTTTGTCTTGCTAGAAAGTTCTATTTGCTTATATAAACGCTCTTGGAAAAAGAAAAATGAACCCTTTCTTCAAACTAATGTAGCGATATAGCAAATTTAACATGTTTAAGGCTGATTCAACTAAAGGCTTGCAAAATACGGAATGGGTCATCTTTACCCTTTTTATATCCATAATGATGGGTATAACGCTTACTACAATAGTCCCAGAAGCTGATCCTTTAACTTCCTATAATGAATCTCATTGGCTTATGCCTCAAGACATTGAAATCTATGTTTGTGGCGCAGTTAAGATAGCTAAATCAATAAAGTTACCGAAAACTGCCTGTATGCGAGATCTTTTAAAAGTAATTGAATTAGAAGATGATGCTGACACGTCTAAGTTAATTTTAACTAAAAAATTAAGACAAGGACAAAAGGTGACTATACCGACTAAAAGTAAACGAGTTAGAAAAATAGAGAATAGCTTAAGAGGTAATGAGAAATCAAATCTTAAAGGGAGAAATATTAACTAAATACAATAAAGACGTTGTAAAAAATATAGGACTTTGTTAACCTTTCTCTTTATAGCATTTAAAATGTAAATTTTAATGCAAAGTCCCTTGTCAACACTGCAAAAAACACATCTCATGTGCAGTTTTGCTCTTGGATGCAAGGATCGATTCTATAAATTGCTAATGCATTAAGTAAATCAACGTGTCAGAAATGACAATAACTATGAGTTAAGGATTAAGCTATATGGCGCTTAAACTAATGGGAAAAAAGCGTGGAATGATTAAGCTTTTCGACGAGAAAGGCAATATTATCGTTGGTACTGTTATCGAAGCACAACCAAATGTTATCACGCAAATAAAAACAAATGAGACAGATGGATATAATGCAATTCAACTCGGTTTTGAAAAGATCGTTGTAAAAGATGAACGCACTATTTCTAACCGTGTGAATAAGCCTCAACTAGGGCATTTTAAAAAAGCAGCTGTTGAACCAGTTCGCCATCTTGCAGAGTCGAGAATCGATGATGTTACGAACTACCAAGTGGGACAAGAAATCAGCGTAGATTTGTTTCAAGAAAAAGAATACGTAGATGCGACCGCGATTTCTAAAGGTAAAGGATACCAAGGGGTTATGAAACTTTATAACTTCGCAGGTGGCCCAGCTTCTCACGGTTCTGGATTTCATCGTCATGCTGGATCTACAGGGATGAGATCAACTCCTGGTAGATGTTTACCTGGTGGAAAAAGAGCTAGCCACATGGGATATGATCGTGTGACTGTTCAAAACTTAAAAGTCCTCATGGTAAAGCCAGAAGACAATGTAATTATTGTTAAAGGTCAAGTACCTGGGCCTAAAAATGGGTTGGTGTATTTATCCCAAGCTAAGAAAAAGCATATTACTAACAAATAAATGAGTCCGTCGGAGTTAAAGTTGTGACTACGCTAAAAAAATTTAATTTAAACGGTGAAGAAGTTGGAGAAATCCAGATTGCTGATCACCTCGTTGACGTTGAGGTTAGCGGGCAAATGGTAAAGGATTATATCGTAGCTCTTCGTGCTAATGCAAGACAATGGTCTGCAAATACAAAAGGGCGTTCTGAAGTTAACCATACCACAAAAAAACCTCATCCACAAAAAGGTGGAGGACGTGCACGTCAAGGTTCCTTAGCAGCACCTCAATATAAAGGTGGGGGACGTGTATTTGGTCCAAAACCAAAATTTGACCAGCATGTTAAGATTAACGTAAGAGAAAAACGTGCAGCTATTCGCTTCCTCCTCAGTGAAAAAATTCGTGAAAATCGTATCCGTATTGTAGAAAATTTCCAATTAGATCAACCAAGAACTAAACAAGTGGCTGGTTTTTTAAAATCACAATCCATGAATGGTCGTGTTCTCTTTTTGGGTGAAGGTTCTTATGCAAACGTAATGATTGGCGACGAATCACAAAAAGTTTCTGTACAAGATAAAAAACATGAGAATTTTGTAAGAAGTGCTCGCAATATTCCAGGTGTTTCTTTTTCACTTGCAACAAACATCAGTGGATACGATGTTTTAGTAGCGCGTGAGCTTGTTATTACAGAAGCTGCATTGCAAGAAATAAACGAATGGTTGAGCTAATAAGAGGAAACTATGACACAAAAGAATCCCTATAACATTATTAAGCATCAACATATCACTGAAAAAGCAAGAACTTTACAAGAATTGAAACTTGCTAATAGCAACAAATCTCTTTCAAGATTTGAATTACCAAAATATGTTTTCGTAGTTGATTCAAATGCTAATAAACAAGAAATTGCTCAAGCAATAGAAGAGATTTACAGCGACAAGCAAGTAAAAGTGGTAAGTGTTAACACGATAAACGTAAAAGCTAAAGCTAGACGAGTTCGTGGTAGAAAAGGTAAGACAGCAGCTTTTAAAAAAGCTATTGTTACTTTTGAAAAAGGCGACAGCCTAGACAACGTATAAAAAAGGACTGAAGTAATGCTTAAGAAATACCGTCCCAATACTCCAGGAACGCGGCAACTCATTCTTCCTATGAATGAATTGCTTACAAGAGCTAAAGAAGGAAGCAAAGCTGTCGTCAAACCTGAAAAAAATTTATTGTTACCAAAGAAAAGAACTAACGGACGTAACAATAAAGGGCACATCACATGTCGTCATAAAGGTGGTGGCCATAAAAGAAAATACAGAAGTATAGATTTTAAAAGAGATAAAGAAAATATCCCTGCAAAAGTAGCATCCATTGAGTATGATCCAAACAGATCAGCTTATATTGCTCTTCTTCACTATGTGGATGGAGAAAAAAGATATATTTTAGCTCCACATGGCTTAAAAGCCGGGGATGTTGTACAAACAAGCGATCAACCTCCATTCAATGTTGGTTCATGCATGAAACTAAAATTCATGCCTTTAGGTTCAACAATATGCAATATTGAAATGATTCCAGGAAAAGGTGGTAAGTTAGTAAGATCTGCTGGTTTATCTGCTCAGTTAATGGCGCGAAGTGGTGGTTATGCTACAATTCGTATGCCTTCTGGTGAAGTGCGCATGATTAATGAAGATTGCCGTGCAACTTTTGGAGCAGTGTCAAACCCAGAACATAACTTGAGAGTGGAAGGAAAAGCTGGAAGAATGCGCTGGAAAGGTATTCGTCCTACTGTTCGCGGTACTGCGATGAACCCTGTTGATCACCCACACGGTGGTGGTGAAGGTAAACACAAAGGTAATATCCCACAAACACCTTGGGCTATGTATACTCGCGGTTTACGTACAAGATCTCAGAAGAAATCAATGAAGTTTATCGTTAAAGATCGAAGGAAAAAATAAATATGCCAAGATCATTAAAAAAAGGTCCTTTTGTTGATCACCACTTAAAGAAGAAAATTAAGGAACAAAATTCGACAGGTTCAAAAAGAGAAATTAAAACTTGGTCTAGACGTTCCGTAATTTTACCTGAGTTTATTGGTCACACACTTTTAGTGCATCAGGGAAAAAAACATATTAGCGTTTTTGTAACTGAAAATATGGTTGGCCACAAGTTAGGCGAATTTGCCCCAACACGTACTTTTAAAGGGCATCCAGTTAAGAAATAAAGGTTGTCATAATGGAACGAGCTATATCAATTAGTAAATATGTCAGAATAAGCCCAAGAAAAGCACGCTTAGCTGCGGGACTTATTCGTGGCCTATCTGTAACACAAGCTACATTGCAACTTCTCCACTCAAGTTTGAAGGGTGGTCGTCTGCTCAAAAAAACATTGGACAGCGCTGTTGCGAATGCAGAGACACAACTCGATTTACGTCGAGAAAACTTAAAAGTCGAGGAAGTTCGCATTGACGAAGGCCCAACACTTAAACGAGCAAAGCCGAAAAACCGTGGTGGTCGCCATCCGATAATGAAGCGTACTAGCCACTTTACCGTCATTGTCAGTGCTATATAAGGAGATTTGAATGGGACAAAAAACAAACCCAGTTGGTTTTCGCCTTGTTCGCAATCGCAATTGGAAGTCAAAATGGTATGCGAATAAACAAGAATTTGGAACCTTATTAATTGAAGACCAATTTATTCGCGAGTACTTGCTCAAAAAGCCAATATGCGTAGGAACATCGCAGATCAAAATTCGTAGAATGAGTGAAAAAGTAGAAGTTACTATCACAACAGCCCGACCTGGCTTAGTTATTGGTAAGAAGGGTGCCGAAATTGATCAATTAAAAGTTGAACTTTCTAAGTTGATTGGTAAAGAAGCTTGGATCGAAGTTGAGGAAATTAAAAGACCAGACTTAGATGCAAAAATCGTAGCTGATTCGATTGCAAAACAATTAGAAAGAAGAATTCCTTTTAGAAGAGCCATGAAAAAAGCTATCCAGCAAACAATGGATGCAGGTGCATTAGGAATTAAAATTCAAGTTTCTGGTCGTTTAGGCGGTGCTGAGATTGCAAGAACTGAACAGTATAAAGAAGGAAGTACTCCTCTTCATACATTACGTGCAGACATTGATTATGCAACAGGCCGCGCAGAAACTACATATGGTAGCATCGGCGTAAAAGTTTGGATCTATCGCGGGGAAGATAATCTTTCAAAGCGTGAGGGAGAATAATTATGCCATTAATGCCAAAGAAAACTAAACACCGCAAAATGCAAAAAGGTGCGATGCCTGGCCTAAGTAAGGGTGGTAACTTTGTTCATTTTGGTGATTTTGGAATACAAGTTTTAGAGCGTGGTTGGATTACTAACCAACAAATCGAAGCCTGTCGTGTAGCTATTAACCGCTACTTTCAAAGACGTGGTAAAGTTTGGATTCGCATATTCCCAGATAAACCAGTGAGTAAAAAGCCAGCTGAAGTTCGTATGGGTAAAGGTAAAGGAGCTGTAGATCATTATGTAGCAGTAGTGCGTCCTGGAAGAATACTTTTTGAAGTAGGTAACGTTCCAAGAGAATTGGCACAAGCTGCACTTAGAAGAGCGGCTGCTAAATTGGGGATAAAAACTCGATTTGTTGATAGAGTCGAACAAGTATAGGTTTAAAATGAGTAAAGCAAAAGATTTACGTGATCTTTCAAGTGAAGAACTTGAAAACAGTTGCCAAGAAGCACGCAAAGAGCTTTTTCAGTTGGTTAATGAAAATAAAATGAATAAAAAAACTGAAAAACCTCATTTGATTCGTGAAAAGAAAAAAGAAATTGCTCGCATGCTAACTATTATGCATGAAAAGCAGTTTGCTAGTTAAAGTTTAATTTGAGGAACTTCATGGGCCAAGAAATAACAAGAGGAAATCGCAAAGTCAAAAAAGGCATTGTTGTTTCTAATAAAATGGAAAAAACTGTCGTTGTGAAAATTGAACGCAGAATTCGTCATCCACGCTATGATAAAATTATTACTAGAGCTACAAAAGTTTATGCTCATAATGAGCTAAGACCTTTAGAAATCGGCGAAGAAGTCACTGTTGTGGAGACAAGGCCATTATCAAAATTGAAAAGATGGCGCGTGGTCGCCTAAGCAATTTGCATTGCAATTGCAATAAAACTGTGAAATCGGAGTAAGCAAGTTATGATTCAACAAGAAACCCAGCTAAAAGTGGCTGATAATTCCGGCGCCAAGCGGGTCAAATGTTTTAAAATTTTAGGTGGATCAAAACGCCGTTATGCACAAGTTGGCGATGTTATAGTCTGCTCAGTTATTGAAGCAGATCATGACGCTGCCGTTAAGAAAGGGGATGTTGTTAAAGCTGTTATCGTAAGAACTCGTTCTTATATAAAGCGTCCAGATGGAACTTGGATTCGCTTTGACAGTAACGCCTGTGTGCTTATCGACGATAAAAATAATCCTCGTGGAACACGTATCTTCGGACCAGTTGCTCGTGAAGTCAGAGAAAGAGATTTTCTCAAGATTTCCTCACTCGCACCTGAAGTTATATAAGGGAAGGGGATCAACAATATGGATCACAAGCAAAATATGAATAAAAAAATCCGTAAGGGTGATAAAGTTGTAGCTATTGCTGGCAACAATAAAGGACAAACAGGTGAAGTCCTTAGAAAAATGGGTGATAAAGTTATCGTGCAAGGCTTAAATGTTAGAAAAAAACATGTAAAGAGAAGCCAGTTGCATCCACAAGGCGGAACTGTTGAGTTAGAAATGCCAATACACATTTCTAATCTTAGCCTATGTAATGAACAAGGCCAACCAGTAAAAGTAAAAACTCGTATCGATGCAAACGGAAACAAAGAGTACTATTATTTGGATGGTGAGCGCGAAGTCATTCATCGATCAGCAAATAAATCTTAACATTATAAAGCAGATATAGACAATGTCTAGATTAAGAAAAAGATATAAAGAAGAAATAAAAAAAGAGCTGTTGCAAAAATATAGCTACGCTAATCCTATGCAGATACCAGGTTTGAAAAAAATCGTTATCAATATGGGAATTGCAACAGTATCTAAAGATAAAGGGGAAATAGAAGCTTGTGTTACTCAGCTAGCTCAGTTATCCGGTCAAAAACCAGTTATAACAAAAGCTAAAAAAGCTATTTCTAACTTTAAATTGCGACAAGGTCAACCCATTGGTATTAAAGTAACTCTAAGGGGTGATCGTATGTGGGAATTTCTAGATCGTTTTACGCGTATTGTATGTCCTCGTATTCGTGACTTCAGAGGTTTTCCTGTTAAGTGTGATGGAAGAGGGAACTACAGTCTTGGCTTAGACGATCAGCAAGTATTTCCAGAAATTGATCTCGATAAAGTAAAATCTACACAAGGTATGCATATTACATTTGTTACATCTGCATCAAATGATGATGAGTGTGTAGAATTATTGAGACTTTGTGGACTCCCATTTAAAAATTTACCAGTTGTAGTAGCAGCTTAAGGAGATAGAATTATGGCATTAAGTGACCCAATAGCAGATTTCCTTACCAGAATTCGCAATGCCACAAGAGCTCAGCATAGATATGTTGACGTAAGCTGGAGCAAACTAAAACAAAATATGGCTGAGATTCTTAAAAATCAAGGTTTTGTAGAAAATTATTTGGTAAAACAAGAATCAAAACAACGTGGCACTATTCGTATATTCTTAAAGTATACGGATGGACGTAAATCAGTTATTCAAGATATTAAAAGAATTTCCAAGCCGGGATCACGTCTTTATGTTGGACACGAAGATATTCCGCGCATTTATGGTGATTTAGGTCTATCCATTATTTCTACCTCTCAAGGTGTTATGGCTGGACGTGAAGCACGTAAGCGTAAAGTTGGTGGCGAACTTCTCTGCTTAGTTTGGTAATTAGCGATTTTAAGGAGAATTTACAAATGTCCCGTAAAGGAAAACAACCAATAACCGTTCCAAATGGTGTAAATGTAAGCGTGGCCGATAATACTGTTACAGTGAAAGGTCCAAAAGCTACATTAACACAAGAAATTAAGAGCGGTATTAATGTTAATGTCGAAGGTAACGTAGTACATGTTGAGCTAGATCCAAATTATAACGGAAAAAGCAATTTCCATGGATTATACAGAAGCCTAATCGCTAACTTAGTAAAAGGTACGTCAGTCGGCTTTGAAACCAAGTTGGAGATGATTGGGGTAGGTTATAGAGCATCAGTACAAGGTAATTCATTAGATTTACAAATTGGTGTATCTCACCCAGTTTCTTTACCAATTCCAGAAGGAATTCAGGTAAAAGTAGATAAGAATACCCTTATAACTGTATCTGGTGCTGATAAGCAACAAGTTGGTCAATTTGCTGCAAAAATACGCGCTAAAAGACCTCCTGAACCTTATCAAGGAAAAGGCATTAGATACGTAGATGAATACGTTAGAAGAAAAGCAGGAAAAGCTGCAGCTAAAAAATAAAACATTTTAAGCGCAGAATTTTAAAAACTGCAAAAAGGTATTATGAGAAATTTTATTTTAAAAAGACAAAAAATTAGAAATACGCGTGCACTGCGAGTTCGTAAACATTTACGCGGTACCGCTGTGAAGCCAAGAATGTGTGTTGTTAAAACTAACAAACACATTCAAGTTCAGCTTATTGATGATGAAAATGGCGTAACTCTCGCAGCTACAGGTACTTGTTCTAAAGAGTTTCGTAATACAGAGTTCAACCAAAGAAATAAAGCTTCGGCGAAAAGACTTGGTGAGAAAATCGCGCAACTCGCTGTTGAAAAAAATATCAAAGAAATTATCTTTGATAGAGGTCGTTTTAAATATCACGGAATTTTAGCCGAACTAGCTGATGCAGCTAGAGCGGGCGGGCTCCAATTCTAAAGGAACTGGGAAGTATACAATGGCAAAAAATAGTGATCATCCAAAAAAAGAGAAAGCAAATAGCGATCTCGAAGAAAAGGTACTATACATTAACCGCTGCTCTAAAGTTGTAAAAGGTGGTAGAAAATTTAGTTTTTCAGCCTTAATTTTAGTGGGTGATGGTAAAGGCCGTATAGGTTATGGATTTGCAAAAGCAAACGAATTGACAGATGCTATTCGCAAAGGTGGAGAGTTAGCTAGAAAAAATATGGTTTCCATAGAAATGGAAGGCACAACTATTCCTCATGAAGTGCATGAAATACAAGATGGTGCATCTGTTTTATTAAGACCCGCTCCAGAAGGCGCTGGTGTGATTGCAGGTTCAAAAGTAAGAGCTGTTTTAGAAGTTCTTGGTGTAAAAGATATTATGGCAAAAAGCTTAGGATCTAATAACCCAATTAACCAAGTAAAAGCTCTATTTAAAGCTTTGTTAAAGTTACAGAATAAAGAAAAAATTAAAAAAATTAGGGGTTTAGCATGATATCCCTAGATAATTTATATAATTTTTCTCGTCCGACAAAAAAACGTAAACGAGTAGGTCGTGGTCCAGGTTCTGGATCCGGCAAAACTTGCGGACGTGGAGAGAAAGGGGCTGGTTCTCGCTCTGGTTATAAGCGTCGCTACGGTTATGAAGGTGGTCAATTTCGTACATTTATGAAGTTGCCAATTCGTGGATTTAGTAATGCTCAGTTTAGAAGAGAATATAAAGGAATTAACTTAAGCCAAATCGACGCCATTTTTGAAGATGGAGAAGTTGTAAGTATTGAAACTTTGGCATTAAAAGGTTTAATTCGCGGTAAATTGCATGGAATTAAAATTTTAGGTGATGGTCAATTAACTAAAAAAGTTACGATCGAAGCCGATGCAATTTCAGCATCCGCAAAGGAAAAATTACAACAAGCTAATATTCCTTTTACAATTCATGAATAAACCTGATATAAAGTCATGAAACGAATTTAAGCCACCTAACTATTGTTAGAGTGGCTTTTGTTGCATCCAGCAAAAAATTAACGGGAGCTTTTAAGTCTAACCGAAAAGGTGCGAAACAATGCTAAAAGAAATACAAAAAGTTTTTCAAGTACCCGAGTTAAAAACTAAGATCTTATTTACTATTTTGATGATCGCGATTTATCGGATTGGAGGATTTATTCCGGTTCCTGGCGTGAATGGCGAGTTAGCTGTAAGTTTTTTTAGACAAGCAAGTGGCGGAAGTCAAAATTTCTTTCAGTTAGTTGATATATTTTCAGGTGGAGCTTTTTCTCAAATAACTGTAATAGCTTTGGGAGTTGTTCCTTATATTTCGGCTTCCATTATCATGCAATTAGTGGTAGCTCTTTGGCCATCTCTACAAAGAGAGGTAAAGGAAAATAGTGAGCAAGGTAGAAGAAAGATTAACAAATTAACACGTTTTTTAACGGTTATTTTGTCAGTTATTCAATCCTCTATGTTTGCTAAATATGCTTTAGGCCTAAACTACGCAAGACCTGGTATCGTAGCTTCTGAGCTATTAGATATTCAGTTTTTAGGCTTTCCTTGGTTATTTTATTTAATTTTTGTAGTCACAATGACTACAGGAACCATTTTCCTTATGTGGATTGGTGAGCAAATCACTGAAAAAGGTATCGGAAATGGTATGAGTATCATTATTGCGGTAGGGGTTGTTTCTTCCCTTCCAACAGCACTTGGAATTATTTTCCAACAATTAAACTTGGATTCGCAAGAGCCGGGTCAAATGAATTTTGCTACGATAATGGTTTTAATTTCTTTATTTGTGGCTGTTACTATTGCTACAATAATGATAATCCAAGGGCATAGAAGAATTCCTTTACAATATGCTAGAAGAGTGGTTGGAAGAAAAGAAGTTCAAGGGGGAAATTCTTATATTCCACTAAAAGTTAATTATGCTGGTGTTGTACCTGTTATTTTCGCTTCTTCATTATTAATATTCCCTGGAGTATTAGCAACGTTTATGGGTCAAGGAAATTGGTTAGGAGATTTAGCGTCTTCTTTATCACCTGGATCTATTACTTATACAATTTTCTTTGTCTTACTAATTGTTTTCTTTACTTATTTTTGGACAGCAACTCAATTTAGACCGGATCAAATTGCATCAGATATGAAAAAAAATGGTGCTTTTATACCTGGTATTAGACAGGGAAAACCAACTCAAGATTATTTAGAAGCAACAATGAATAGAATTACATTTATTGGTGCAATATTTTTAGCTCTAATAGCAATATTACCAACAATCATCGGAAGTTTTTTAGGTGTACCTCAAACGATTAGTTACTTTTTTGGGGGAACAGCACTTTTAATTTTAGTTGGTGTAGTTTTAGATACTATGAAGCAAATCGAATCACATTTACTCATGAAAAAATATGATGGTTTCATGAAGAGTGGGAGAATTAGAGGTCGCTAGAGCTATTATAAGTTAATTATTTTTGATTTTAAAATTAAGATATGTTAAAATCTTTCATCATTTAAGAAAAATTTAGGAGTCATTAAATGCCTAGAATTATCGGTGTCGACGTGCCAGATAACAAGCGCTTGGAAATCAGCCTTACATATATCTATGGCATAGGCCGTCGTCTATCCAATGAAATTATTGAAAAGCTAAGTCTTGATAAAGATATGCGTGCACATAAATTGACACAAGATGACATTGCAAAAATTAATAACTTACTACAAGCAGAATATGTTGTAGAAGGTGATTTAAGAAGACAAATACAAAATAATATTAAACGCCTTGTGAGTATCCACTCCTATCGTGGCCAGCGTCATCGCTTAGGTTTACCAGTTAGGGGACAAAGAACTAAAACGAATGCGAGAACTCGTAAAGGTCGCCGTAAAACTGTGGCGAATAAGAAAAAATAATTATAGGAGAATTTAGCCTTGTCAAAGCAACCTGCAACAAAAAAAGCTATTAAGCCAAAACGTAAAAATGTTTTAAGTGTGCCATCAGGTATTGCGCACGTAAAAGCCACTTTTAATAACACAATCATCGTTATTACCGATCCAGCCGGACGTGTGGTTACATGGGCATCCGCTGGTAAAGTGAACTTTTCAGGATCTAGAAAATCATCAGCCTTTGCCGCAACAGTTGCTGCACAAGACGCTGCAAAAGGTGCCGTTGCTCTAGGTATGAAAGAAGTAGAAGTAAACCTTAAAGGGCCAGGTGCAGGACGTGAATCTGCTGTAAGAGGCTTACAGAGTGCAGGTCTTACAATTTCTTCAATACGTGATAAAACTCCAGTCGCGCATAACGGATGTCGTCCACGTAAGCGTAGACGTGTTTAAGAAATAATTTGAAGGGTTTGCTATTAGTTTGCTGACCCTTCCCCAAACTCTAGGCTTTACATTATCAATCATTTTAGGAGTCTTAACATGTCAGTGAAGTACGGCAAGTTCGAAATGCCCCAAAAAATTACCATTGCGGAGGAGAGCACGAATTTTTCCCGTTTTATTGCAGAACCTTTTGAAAGAGGCTTTGGTCATACAATTGGAAACTCAATGCGCAGAATGATGCTTTCCTCACTTGAAGCACCAGCAATTGTATCTGTGCGCATCGAAGGTGTTCCACATGAGTATATGGCAATAGAAGGTATTATTGAGGATATGACAAACATCATCCTTAATTTTAAAGGCGCTTTACTTAGAAAAATTACAATGGATGACGATCAATACGCTCGTCAAATGAGAATCGTCACTTCTACGATTGAAGTTTCACAAGACGATTTAGATAAAAACAACGGTCAATATGAAGTTACTTTAGGTGATTTGGTTAAAGATGGTATTTATGAAGTAGTAAATCCTTCTCTTCATATCTTTACTATTACTAAACCAATGCGCAAGCAAGTGGATTTGAGAGTAGCAATCGGAAGAGGATATGTTCCATCAGAGCGTCTATCTATTCATGATAAAGCTCCAGATGAAATCTTGATTGATGCTTCGTTTTCACCAGTTAGACTTGTAAACTATTTTGTAGAAAATACACGAGTTGGACAAGATACTGATTTTGATAGACTTATCATAGAAGTAACAACCGACGGCCGCGTTACTCCTTCTGAAGCTTTATCTTTTGCAGCCCAAATTGGTGCAAAACATTTTGAAGTATTCAATAAAGTTAAATCACACGTGTTAACTTTTGATGAAGGATTTAATGAAAGTGATAGTGATATAGATGAAATGATGGAGAAATTAGCTCTTCGCATTGACGAAATAGAGTTGTCTGTACGTTCAACAAATTGTCTACAAGGCGCTAATATTGAAACTATTGCAGAATTAGTTTCTATTCCTGAAAAGAAAATGCTTGGATTTAGAAATTTCGGTAAAAAATCATTAAACGAAATTAAAGCCAAGTTACACGAAATGGGACTAAGTCTTGGTATGAATTTAGAGCCTTACGGAATCAAACCAGAAGACGATGTCAAAGAAGTCGTTCGTAGATATCACGAAGAAAAAAAAATTAAGAAAGATATGTCAAAGGTAGAAGACGTAGGTTAGGTTTATGAGACATTTAAAAGATACATGTAAATTAAATAGGACTTCATCCCATAGGCGCTGTATGTTTGCGAATATGTTGAAGTCTTTGATTATTAACGGCAAAATTGAAACAACTGTTCCAAAAGCTAAAGCTTTACGCCGTTATGCTGATAAGATGATCACTTTAGCTAAACAAAATTCTTTAGCTTCAAGACGCCGTGCTATTAGCGAGTTAATGATTCGTTATAATACTTTAACTGCAAAAGAAGCAAGAGATGCAAAAAATGGTGATACAAGTTCTTATAATGACGATCGTCAAGTAATTGATGTTTTATTCAATGATTTAGGAACACGTTTTGCTTCAAGAAACGGTGGATACACAAGAATCACACGTTACAGAAGAAGAGTTGGCGATAACGCTCAAACTTGCTTTATTGAATATTTAGCAAGCTAATTTGAAGACAAGATTTTTAGTCTTTTTAAACTTATTTCTAATGACATATAGTTATTAGAAATAAGTTTTTTTTTATTCCTTTGCTCCAAAACTCACTTTTTTTTATGATAGAGTTTGAGAAATGATTATTTGGAAGGAGGAGTCGTGTCTAACCCTAAAAATATATGTATAAATGGATTTGGAAGAATAGGGAGGTTAGCTCTAAGAGCTGCAATTGCACGACCAGATATTAATATCGTTGCTATTAACGATTTAGTTCCAGCTGATAATCTAGCTTATCTTTTAAAATATGATTCTACCCATGGCAGATTTGATGGAAAAGTAGAAGCTCGAGAGGGTGAGATCATAATTAACGATAAGACAGTAAAAGTTTTTAATGAAAAAGATCCTGAAAAACTCCCCTATAAAGATTTAGGCGTTGATTATGTTTTGGAGTCTACAGGTATATTTGCTTCGCGAGAAGGTGCGCAAAAACACTTAAACGCGGGAGCAAAAAGAGTTCTAATTTCGGCCCCTGCAAAGGGAGATGTTCCCACATTTGTTCTTGGAGTAAACGACAAACAGTATAACCCCGAAAAAGATGTCATTATTTCTAATGCATCTTGTACAACCAATTGTTTAGCCCCTATTGTCAAAGTATTATTAGATAATTTTGGTATTGAAGAAGGATTAATGACTACAGTGCATGCAGTGACAGCAACCCAACCATCAGTTGATGGTCCTTCTAAAAAAGACTGGAGAGGTGGTAGAGGTGGCTATCAAAATATTATACCTTCATCAACTGGTGCTGCAAAAGCTGTGAGCTTATGTATACCAGAAGTAAAGGGTAAGCTTACAGGAATGGCATTTAGAGTTCCTGTAGCTGACGTCTCCGTAGTAGATTTAACAGTTAGACTGACAAAAACTACTACATATGAACAAATTTGTGAAGCGATGAAACTTGCAGCGGATGGGCCTATGAAAGGAATTTTAGCATATTGTGATGAATTAGTTGTATCAAGTGATTTTATAGGCAGTACATATTCATCCATTTTTGATAAATTTGCAGGCATCGCTCTTGGCGGATTGTTTAAAATCGTCGCTTGGTACGATAACGAGGTAGGTTATGCTACTCGCATTGTCGATTTTCTATCATTAATGGCATCCAAAGATAAATAATTGTCGCTATTCTTTATAGTTACAATCTAAGAAAATATACTGCTTGTAATCACTTTATTTGAACCTTAAAAATGGATTGTTAAAGTGGATTTTACAAGAGAACCTATTATTGAAACCGTGATTACCCCTAAAGAGGGTTGCAAATTAGTTATACGAAGTAGCAAAGGTGTTGGTCAGGAAGAATTTTTTGTTGATGCAGTAGAAGTTGTATCTTTCGGCCATTCTTTTTTCTTTCGTTCCATCGAACGTCCTAAAGCTTTTTTAGTTCCAGTTAGTGACTATGAAGTTTTAGAAGTTAGAGAAGCGCGCATGGTTCTTAAAAACGTAGGTATAGACCGCTCCATTAAAATTGGGGGAGGAAAGGAACCTGCAAAGGTTGCTAAAGAGCCTGAAATTGAAAAAAATGAAAGTGTAGATGAAGAAGAAGTTTCTGAATCAGTAGCCACTACTGAAGCTTCCTCTGAAACAAAAGCTGAACCGTCACGTTTGGATCGCAAACGGGATCGTCGAAGAAATTATCGCAGAAGAAGAGGACGAGAAGAATTAACTTCTAAAGATAACGTCGAAAATGGGCAATCAGATACTGAAGAAGAAAATCTAATTGTAGAAAAAGAAGAAGTCAAAGCACAAGAAAGCCCAGTTACTTCTACCCCAACTCCTACACCATTTGTTTCTACAATTTTGCCACCACCACCAACTTTAATTTCTCAAACTATAGCCAAGTATAAAGAAAATGCTTTGTTTAAAGGCGCCTTTTTTAACAAGGAAGAAAAAGAAGCTGAAAACATAGGTGAAAAAATTGAAGAGGGGAAAGAGGCTGATGAAAAAAAAGAGATTGCTTTTCCACAAGATATAGATGAAGATTATATTTTTGAAGAAGATAGCTTTGAAAAATATGGGTCTTCCACATTTTTCGAAAAGGAAGAAGAGTCAGCTTTTGATCCTTTCGCTGCTATAAATGATGAGGAGACTTTAGAAGAATCTCAAGATAATGAAACTTTTGAAACAAAAGCTGAAGAAGCAAAGGTTCAGACTGATGAAGTCGATCAGCCAGAAGAAAGTCAATCTTTAATCAGCTATGAGACCCAAGAAAGTTCAAAAAGCCCTGAAGAAATTGAAGATCTAAAATCATCTGAAATTCCTTTATTGGAAAAGCAAGAAGTTAATGCAGAGCAGATAGAAAAAGAAACCTTGTCTGAAAGTACCAATTCAAGCCAGGATGTTGTCGAAGAACCGGAGAATAAAGTAGAAAAAGAAGAAGAAGACTCCGATTCAAAAACTACGAATACACATCATCCACTTTAAAAAAACTATTCGCAGAGATTTTAAACATATAAAAGATCTCTGCGAAATAATTTGTGTTGAGTTTGTTTTTTATTTAAAGATAATCTATTTCAAAGCCAAATATATCCATAAATTTAGAAAATATATCTTTATCAACCAATAAATAGATCTTTTCTTCATTTACTTTATTACATTTAATCGATTGTTCTAGATTAAATTTACTAATCAAAAACCTAATTAAAATATCTTCGTCTATCAGTTTTGATTCTTTAATAAACCTAAAAAATTGGTTATGATCTATTTCTATATCGGGATATTGTGTCATCAAATATTCTCCAACCAATGCGCAGTGTATTGTATAAACTTAAATAATCTTGTTTGATGTTTTCTAATGAGATACTGTTTGAGTCCTGAATTTGTAATTCTAATCCTTGCGTAATAAGTTGATGATTAGAGGTTTGTCTTATATCATTACAAGATCCAAAGCTTCTAATGATCCAACCAAGCTTATTTTTAAAAATATCATATTATTAATAAAAATAGCAAAAACTCTGGCATCATTCCAATTTTTTAGAGGGATAATTTTGTAAGTTGTTCCAGCCTGATCAATACTAAATATGGGTTGAGAATCTAAAAGTTTTGTTGCTAAATAACATTCTAGAGGTACATTTTCTACTTTTTCATAATGAAAAGAAAGGCCTTGTGTGTAGTCAATTGCCATTTTGTGAAAAAATAGAGTTGTTAATCCAAGCGTCTTCACTTTATCAAAATCTTCTTTTGAAATAGTTCCTAATTCTATTTTTTTTAGTAAAAATCTAACTTGTTCGTTCCAATCTTGTCGATTAGATTTTTTATAATCTAAATCAATGAGCTTGTAAAATTGCCTCCATAGATAATCTTCTGAGCAAATTCTTTGCCATTGCTTGCAGACTTGTTCAGTTTTGGATAGATCTTTATAGGAGAGATACGAAAAGACATAAGTGTGAACTTCTTCTGGTAAACTATTTATTGAAATTGATTGCATTGGAATTCTTTTGTATACATGTTAATCCGTTAGATCTTAAAATTTTTTAAAATAAATGACACGTGCAATAAAAATTTAAATCATTTGTTGGGGCTAAAGTTTGTTTTAATATTATTGTAAGCTTATGATGTTTGAAATTAATCTTCGGATATCGAAGTTTATTCTTAAATTTATTCACTTAAATCATTCATAATAAATAAATTAAAAATGAAATTAAGAAAAAATATATTTTTGCTATTGACTAGAATGTAAAAAACAGATAAATTCTAGTGCTTTCCGGTCAAGATAAGCTCGGATGGTGGAATGGTAGACACTGGGGACTTAAAATCCCCTGGGAGCAATCCCGTGCAGGTTCGACTCCTGTTCCGAGCAATTCCTCTCTCTATTATTATAGAGGCATTATAAATTCTAATATAAAGTTTTGTAAAATTAAATTTTTGCCATTAATCAAATTATGGCATAAGTATACTTACACAACATTCTCTATATTTTTTAATAACATTACCCAACAAAAAGCCATTGTTCGCAATTTTTTTTACTAGGAGCATGATAATGGATACAATTCAATAGCTCAAAAATAAAATGTCAAAATAAGTTACTGGATAACAATTGGCAGATCGAATGCTACCACCTTCATCTTAAACATTCCCTAATCGTCTAGAAGAAAAAAATTGGGGCTTACAAGAAGAAGCTCGTCGGAGACAAGGTGCATAGAATCCAGAGTAAATTCATTAAGAAGCAAACTTTGATACTTTTAGAGGATAGCTATCTCAGTGTTTTTTCTATCAACCAAACCCAAAATGCTCCAAATATAAATCGGCAGTTACAATAGAGAAAAGCAAAGTTGTGTAAATATTGTGTAAGATTCATAACCACAAATTTTATAGCTCAATAAGAGCCTTGTATTGTCAACAGATTCAAAGAGGTGCTGAGCGACCGCTGACAACTTAATCGCTATTAATAGCATTATCAATAGTTATGAGTTATTGCGTGAATGAATGTGGTTGCCTTAACGAATAATACTTGTATAAAAGGTTGTCAAAATTTAAAGAACCGTCGTAGGGATTGTATAGCTTCAGAAGAAGAATGCTTGCGCATTTTGGATTCTTGTCGTAAAAGTCACAATTCACATTTTTTTCTTGTATTTCTTACTACTATTACAATGAGCATGTGTCAAAGAAAAAAAGGTCGTTCTCATAGAGTTTGTCTTATTGCTAATCTTTATAGTTAATTCGCGAAAGTTTTATATAGATCTCTTGATAGCTTTTTTTCTGAGCTGTATAAGTAAATGCTTTTTCAAGTCTGCTAGGCTTACCTCAAGATCCCTTAATTGGTTGATACTTATTGGATTTTCTAAGATATGGGTAGTAAAAAACCTCTTTATACTTTCATTCTTTGACAAATTCATTAAATCTGCAGATGCGTATAACAGCCCGACAGGATGTTATGAACTTTCAATTGTGCGAATGTCCAGAAACTATTTCGTATAGCAGCCTCTTCAACTAACTGAGAAAAATAGGATATTTCATCCACTTAAAGAGAGTGGCTAACCGGGACCTAGACTTCTTTTGCTGCTTGCTTGTCGATTCAGCCAGCTAGTTGATGAAGTATTGCCTTTTCTGTCTTGACTTAAATTCAATTGAGTCTATTTGGTGAATTTATTCCATAACAGGCCTCGAGACTGTGAAATAATTATTCTCATTTTAAAATTATGTTGATCATATTTAAACCTGAAGGCTCATATTCTTGACAAAAGGTGAAAAATAATTCTTTCTTCTTGTGGAAATTACCAAATAAGAGGTACACTAACTGGCGTTCGATAAAAATGTTCATTGACTTGAGCATTTTCTTTTAGCCCTAGTGGTTATCAATTCCCTTGAGTGGGTCCTTAGCTCTTGATTGAGAATTTAACGTTGTATTAATTAAATTAAGGAAAATATGGAAAATCAAAAAAGACATTTACAAAACTTTAAGACACAGCTAGATTCAATTGCGACTGATATTAAGAACACACAGCAGTTATTAAGGAATTATGGTGTGCCAATCTCTGTTCGCTTCCATTGTGAGTCAAATACTGAATTTAAAGGCGAAGACTCTATTGAGATGGGGCCAAATGGGCTTGAAATCCACTATAGTGAATATTTATTGTGGGATACTATTGTAAGTGGCAGTGAGTCTGATTGGGCGCTACTTTACGAAAAAACAGAACAAGAAGGATACATAGAGTGTGATGGATTTATTCTTATTGATAGAGGAGTAATAGGAAGACCCAAAACAATTATAAAAAAACGATTAATTGAGACTTCAGTTGATGTAAGGTTAAGAATGTATAAGTATTTAGAAGGATTTGTGAATGAAGTGTGTAAAGAGCTGAAAATAGATGAATTTCATGCTACTCAACAAAATCTGCAGAATGCCTTAAAAAAGATACAACCGCAGATAACCTAAATTAAAAATTTATAGAATAATTTTCAAAGCCCCCTAACTAGAGAAGTTATCTAGTATGGGGGCAGTCACCTCTTTTTATTATAAATTCCGCTTTAGCTTATATAAGTCAATTGATGGCACATTAATGGCATACAACAGTATTTAACTTGTCTTTAAATTTCATCAAATCCAATTGATCACAACACATTGCTTATCTATCCTTCTGCTGAGAGCAAATGACATGTGTTGTCAAATTATGAAAAATTGGGGACTTAAAATCCCTGGGAGCAATCCCGTGCAGGTTCGACTCCTGTTCCGAGCAATTCTTTAATTCTATAAATTTCCTTTGAAAACTCATTTACTATCCTATACTCATCACGATACCCCCTTAGAAGCTTTTGTTGCCTATCCATTAAAAAAAATAAAGCTTCATCCCTTAATAATTCTTTGCCACGCTTGGAATGGTAGAAACGATTTTATTTGTAATAAAGCTTTAGAATTAGCAAATCTTGGATTTATAGCTTTCGCTTTAGATATGTATGGAAAAGGAATTATTGGCAAAAGTAAGGAAGAAAATGCGGCTCTTAAACAACCTTTTATTGCTAATCGAGAGTTCTTACAAAAGCGAGTGATGGCAGGTTACGAAGTTGCTCTCAATTTGGCTGGTATCGATCAAAAAAAAATAGGAGTTGTTGGATTTGGTTTTGGGGGACTTTGTGCTTTGGATTTAGCTTGTTCGGGAGTTGACTTACAATCATTAGTTTCAATTTATGGCCACTCCGATTTAGCTCCACCACATCTCATTCAGCCGATAAAATCGAAAATTCTCATCCTTCATGGAGCTAAAGATCCAATCGTTCCCATAAGTGAAGTTGAACAGTTTCAAAGGTATTTGACAGAACATAATGTTGATTGGCAAACACATCTTTTCGGCAATGCTGCGCATGCATTCACAACACCGGGTAGCAATGATGGTAAAGCTGGGATTATTTACGATGAAAAATCAGCTATGCGTGCTTGGAAGCTCACCTGTGGTTTTTTAGAGCAGTTATACTAAAATTTTTTTAAGTTTAATCCTTTCTTTGAAAATCGAAAGAACATTTAAGGAGTGATGAGAAAAAATTACAAATAGATATATAAAATGGAATGATTTAAAATTTTACAAATTTTAAATCAAAAGCCCTTATATGCAGCCCATTATAACTACTCAAAGTATTAAATCATCGAAGACTGATTTAGCTAGACCGCTAGAAGAAAGCTCTGAAGCAATTGCACAAGTCGATTACTTTACTTTGCTACAGGAAGATCAATTGTACGGTTTTCTAAAACGAAAAAATATAATTTCTAAAAGTGGGGTTATTAATCCGGACTTTTTAAAAGAATTTGAGGTATCCCCTTTTAATGCAAAAACGATTAAACAAGATCATAAAAAATCGTTTACTATAGAAGGCTATAGAAAAGAATTTCCTTTAACGATCGAAATCACACCAGAAGAAATTTTTGAATACCATTATTCCATTGATCCAGAAGCTAAAATCCGCTTTGGAGGTAGCTCAATTTTTTCTTACTTAGAAGAAAAATATTTATTACTAATTTTTGAAGAATTTTTAAAAGTTTGTAACTGCAGTGAAGACGCCTCGATTTTTTTTACACAAAACCTAAGGGATTTAATACAATTAAAAGGGAGAGATTTGGATTTTGCGATTAAAAGCAATAACCCATCTCTTTTAACACAAAGATTAAATTATTTATTAACGAAGCACCTGAACAAAAGCTTAATACAAGAACAAGAACTTATTCATTTTTTAAATAAGCCTTCTCTAGTTAGAAAAAGAGGGTACAAACTATCTAAAAATGATCCTACAATTTTTGAAGAATGGATTTTACAAGAGGGATATTTAAAAAAAGCAGATCCTAAAGAAAATGCAGATAATCCCGTTAGGAAATATTGCTATATAAGGACCTTAAGTGATCGAAAGAAAACACCATTTATTTTAGAGTTGTTCTACCTTCCAAATCAAGCTCTTCCATTAAAACATGGATTAATCGCTTCTAATTCGTTGTATATTATGCTAGAGCCTCTTTATAGAGGAAGTCAAATTGTAAAATTGCAAAGCGACATATGTCATCCGATGCAAGCTCTTTTAGATTGTTGTACGGGCTTAATTACAAGTTCAGAGCCACCTTCTAATGCGTTAGCTGTAGCTAAATATTTTAGTGAAATTACTTTTTTGCGGAAGAATTATCAAGAAGGAAGTTGTAGTGACTATCTCTCATGCTTGTTTTCTTATTATAAAAAAGATTCATATGCCTTAGAAAATCGCTTAACAATATCTCAATACATCGTATGTTTGGCTTATCAACAAATTAAAACCCATCATGGCAATGAATTAAATCAATTAATCATTTGGATTTTTAATTGTTGCGTTTTTTTAAGCGAGTATAATTCTTCAAATATGAATTTGGTATCATCGATATGGAATGATCTTTTTATTTTAATCGATGGTAAATTAGATCTAATCCAGGATAATAGTTTCGGTTGGATAAATTATATCCAAATTTTATTGAGAGATCCAGATTGTAAGTTTGATGATATACAAACGATTCTTGAATTAGTTTGCTTTGTTGCCATAAATCAAAGCTTAGCCACTAATTCTTATAAGGTGAGATTAACGCAATCAGATCATCCCAATTCTAAGATTATATCTCCTTTATTTCAAATTGAAGTACCTGTGAAGTCAGGGGAAAAGGCTTTTGGGTTAAATCTATTTAAAAAAAAGGATCTATTCCTAAATAAATTAAATTCTTTAAAAAAAGAATATTTACCGTATTATTTTCGTTTGTTTCAGTTAATGATCGAAGAAACAACTGCCTATTTACCGGAGAGTTCAAGACCAAAATCAGACTATTGTAATCAAATTACTAACGAAATTATCAACTTTATCCATTCTAAAAATGAATATTTAGTTCAAATTGGCCTTTATTTAGCTATAGCCCAATTAACGAAAGTTACGGAAAGTTCTTTGCTTAAAGAAGTTATTCAAAAAAAAATAACTAACGAAAATAAAGCATACCAAATTCATTTAACTAAAGTAATAGATACCTACTTAAATCATTTAGTAAATGCTGAAATTTCTACCTTAAGCGATAACATACTGGAAATTTTGCGATCTATTTTTAAAAATAAAGGTGAAATTAATGGTTTATCCTCGATTTGCTTTGACTTACTAAAAAGGAATTATCGGGAAGATCAATGTTATATATATGAGAGCTACCGAGTTTTTTTTGATTTTGACTCAACCTTTTGTGAAAATTGGATAGACTTTTTAATCGCAAAAAAAAGTAGCTTTACGTCTGTTTTTCCTTTGATCTGTCAACAATTTAGTTTTAATAAACGTTTTGAAAATAAAATCATTCATTTTCAGGAAAAATATTTAGAATGGATTATAACTAATTATAATATAGCAGATTATATTTTAGTGATTGAAGAAACTGCAGTAGAGGAATTTATTGAAATAAATCTTAAAAATATCCCTGAAGCTAAAATATTAGATTTTTCCTATTTTTTTATCTCCTTATGTAAAGGCCTTAATTTAAAAGGGGAAATTATTCGATCTTTTTTTGATACTTTAAGTAGTTATTTTTCAAGCATTGACATAGAAGTTTTAAATACTTTATGGCAAACAATTAAAAATGCAAACATTGTCAATCATTTATCCAACCAATTTTTGGAGCTAATTAATTCAAAGTTAATTAACTATAAAGATAATCCTCTACAAAAATACCTCGGTGAAGTTTTACAACTAAGTGAAAAAAATCAAAGGGTTGTGAATGAACAAGTTTTACTGAACTTTATTAATAGATTTATTAAAAATGTACCTTTTGTAAATAGTTTTTTTTATTTATTAGAAAATGAGATAAAAAACAGCTCTAACTTAAATTCCATTCAATTTGATTTAATAAACCTACTTTCAAAAAGGAAAGAGTTAGTTCACTTGTATAAAAAGTATACTAATAAATTGTGGGGATTTTTAAGAAACTGCACCAATGAAATGGAAATAATTAGATTTTTTAAGAATTTAATTTGTTATAACAATCAAACTATTCTTGAAAAAGATAAAATATTTTTAAAGCAACATTTGGTTACTCTAATAGATAATCAGACCCCTATTTTCTTTAATTTATTAAAAGAAAAATGGTTTGTCGATGCTATTTTGTCAGATAAAGAATTATATTCCATTTTCGAACTTTTGCCATTCAATAAAAGTAATTATAAGCATCTTAAGCCCTTTGTTGATAGAGCTATTGAAAACAAATGTATAAAAGAATTTAAACCCTATTTTTTAGTTTTGATTAAAGAAAGTTTTGCGAATGGTGAACTTGAAAATTTAGTCTTTTACTTAGATAAAAAAATAAAACTTTTTGAAGAACCTGAAATTATAACCCTTATCCTCACCCAATTTACTTCCTATCCAACCATTTTTACCCATTCAAGTCTTGCGCAAATATTTCCCTATATAAACAAATGGGTTAATAAACTTGTTATATTGGATGGAATTCAGGACCTCTTGGCAACATTTTGTAAAGATTTATTAACCCATCTAAATAAGGATAATGCTAAAGAAGTACTTTATCTCATAAAGAATATCAAAGGTAAAAAAATTGTCGACGGAGTACATTTAAACTATTTATATTCTTACCTTTTAGAAAATGAATTAGATCTTTTTACAGGTAAAGAAATCATAGACCTTTTAAATGAAAGTTTTGATAAACGATTATTTGAAAAATGTATTGAGACAAACTTTTTTAAAAGCGATGAGAGTCGATTAGTATTGTCCATGGTTTTAAAGCATATAGATCTTTTCAATAGTGATGAGATTTTTAGCGGAAAGATGTGGAAATATCTTTTAAATGACTATGATAAAATAAGTTCCCTTCCCTTTTTGTATTATTTTTTAAGCAAAGAATGTTCTAATTTAATCATACAAACTGAAGATTTATTATTTAAAAGTTTTATTGTTGTAGCAAATACATTGTTTAAAAGCTCTTTAGATAAAAAGAAATATAGTTCAAAACTAATAAAGAGATTTTTTCAGTATCAAAAAAGATGTTTAAATAAATGTCAAAATAATTATTTAATCAATGATTTTAGAATTAAATTTTGTCAAATGACTATTATCAATCAATCAGATGATACTTTACTTACTACTGAAAAGTTTATTAAATATTACCTAAACGTTTATCCAGAAAGTATTGAAAAATTTCCATCTCTAGCAAGCGAGATCGCTAAGTGTTTACAAATGTATTTTGAAGATATTTCGATTTCAAATTTACAAAAAGAGGCATATTTAGCTGAAATTTTAAATACTTTAATGGATCATTATTTTTTATTATTTAAAAATAAAGATACTTTACTTAATCTCATAGATAAAAATTTGTCTACTTTCATTACTATTTTAAAAAGTGAAAATTCTGAAAATGCACAAAACATTTTGCTTGATCTTGCAAAAAAATTGATCGTGAAGAATAGCAAATATATTTCTGAAGAAACCAAAAAAGAAATAGCTGCTATTTATAAATTTATAGAAAAATCAGAAATAAAAAGCATTCAAGAACAGGTAAAACTCGATGTTAAATCCAAAGAAATCTCTAATTTTTTTAAAAAGCATAATTTATATCATTTATTAAAAGAATTAGAAATTAAAAAGAAACCGCTACAAGCTCCTTCTCAACTTGGACATGTAATGGTAATCAATGAAGTAAAGACTTTTTGTCACACTACCCATTTACGGATAAAAGTCTTTACTTGTAGTTTGATGAAAACTTTAGCGTTAAAATATTCAATTCATCGTAAGCCCCGATTATTTTTTCGAATAACAAATCTTTTAGAAAAGGAAGAATATTTCGATACAAGGATCTTGGTAAAATTTTTAAATAGCCAAAATCTAGACCCAGAATTTTCTCCCATAGAAAAAGGAGTTATAGAGTTTTTAATTAAAAATCATAGAAAAAAAATCGAACAGCTCGCTAAAAAGCATGCAGCTGATTTAAAGCAGTTATATACTAGCAAATTTACTTTGTCTCTTTTTGGTTTCTCGATTCTCTTAATATTTATGATGATATTTGCCCATGTGAAAATACATTCTAAAGAGAATAGGAGTGAAACCGAAACGAATACCCTAGTGGGAAGTTCTTTATTCCTTATAGCAATTAGTTACTTCCTTAAATACGTTAACAATAAACTTTCAAAGCCCTAAGTAGTTAAGTTTATCACAACTAAATTAGATCCTTAATTACCTATAGTATAGTTATATAGCTTAAGAATTTATTATATTAATATAAAATGGAACTCTTTAAAATTTTCTGAAATTACTTATCTAAATTTTATGCAACCAGTAACCGTTACTAATGAGATTTATCCTTATAAAAAAATAATACAACCTCTACTAAGCGTTGATATAGAGATAGATCAGGGTGAGCCTTTAGTTAATTTACTACAAGAAGATCAACTCTATCAGATCTTACGAAAAAAAAAGATTATTCATGCCAATGGTGTAATTAATTCCGATTATCTCAATAACTTTGAGATCCCACTTTTCAATGGGAAAGGGATCAAAGAGGATCATAAAAAAAAGTTTACGGTTAAAGGTTATAAAAAGGAGTTACCTCTTGCAATACAAATTACACCTCAAGAAATTTTTGAATGTCATTATGCAACCAATTTAAACGTACAAATTCGCTACGGGGGCAGCTCTATTTTTTCTTATTTAGAAGAAAATTATTTGAGAGATGTTTTTCAAAGCTTTTTAACATTTTGTGGAATTGAGGAAGAGGTTGTCTCCTTTTTTTTTACGGAAAGCTTAAAAACTCTAACCCAATTAAAGGGAAGAGATTTAGATTTTGCAATCAAAAGCCCTAACCCTAAATTTCTAACCCAAAAACTAAACGATTTATTAGCTGATCGTATAGATAAAGAATACGTAAAAGAAGATCAACTGATTCAATTTTTAAATAAGCCAACCTATGTAAGGAAAAGGGGATTTCGTTTTTCTAAAAATGATCCAATTTATAAAGAATGGTTATTACAGGATGGCTATTTAAAAAAAGCCGATCCCATTGAGACCCAAGAAAATCTCGTAAAAAAACATTGTTATATAAGGACTTTAAGCGACAGGGAACACACACCCTTTATTTTAGAATTATTTTATATGCCAGCTCAACCTCTTCCATTAAAACATGGATTAAATGGTTCTAATTCCTTATATCTTATGATCGATCCCCTTTATAAAGGATCTCAAAATGTAAAGCTACAAAGTGACCTATGTCACCCCATGCAAGCACTTTTAGACTGTTGCACAGGTCTAATAACCAATACTGAAGCCCCTTCTAATGGTTTATCAATAGCAAAATATTTTAGTGAAATTACGTTTTTACGAAGAAATTACCAAGCTGGTACTACCTATCAGTATCTTGGCTCTTTATTTGAGTATTATGAAAAAGATTCTTATGCTTTAGAAAATCACTTATCCTTTTCTCAATTTATAGTTGCTTTAGGCTACCGACAAATTAAAATACATCATGGCAATGAGTTAAATCAATTAATCGCCTGGATTTTTAATTATTGTGTTTTTTTAACAGAGTTTGATCCTAAGCAAAAGGATGTAATAACCGCTATTTGGAATGATCTATTTATTTTAATTGATTCCAAACAAGACCTTTTACAAGACGGCAATTTAGGGTGGATGAATTATTTACAAATTCTATTACGAGATCCTGATTGTACTTTTGAAGATGTTCAAAATATCCTTGAACTAGTTTGCTTTATTGCTATAAATCAAAACTCTTCCCAAAATTCTTACATAATTAGACTTACACAAACGGATCATCCGAATTCGAAAACTTTATCTCCATTATTTCAAATACAAGTACCTGTCCAATCAGGAGAAAAAAGTTTTGGCTTAAATATATTTAAAAAAACAAATGTACTTTTGACGAAAATAAATTCTTTAAAAAAGGAATATTTTATTTATTATTTTCGTCTATTTCAACTCATGATCAACGAAACAAGTTTATTTTTACCAGAACAATCTAATATTAAGCCCTTCAATAGCACCCACATCAATAATGTAATTATCAATTTTATTCATTCTCAAAATGAATATTTATCGCATATAGGGATGTATTTAGTGTTAGCTCAACTGGCACAGAAAACAGAAAGAACGCTTTTAAAAGAAGTGATTCAATACAAAATTTCGATAGAAAATTCTTCTTCTCAAACACATTTATCAAAAATGATTAATACCTATTTAAATCATTTGCTTAAAAGGGAATTATCTTCTTTAAATGTTGAGTTACTTGAAATTCTTCACTCTCTTTTTAAAAATAAAATTGAATGTAAAGGTTTATCTCACTTAAGTTTTGCTTTATTAAAAGACAATTATCGGGAAGATTCAAACTATATCCGAAATAGTTATCAACTTTTTTTTGATTTTGATTTTTCGTTTTGCGAAAACTGGATAGATTTTTTAACTGCTAAAAATAGCAGCTTCCAAAATGTTTTTCCTTTGATCTGTAAACAGTTTGCTTTAAATAGTCGCTTGGAAAATAAAATTGTCTACTTTTTAGAAAAATATTTAGATTGGGTTTTATCTAACTATCAAGCTGATTCTTCATCGATAGAAGTAAAAGAGGTGGAGCAGTTAATAGAAATAATAGGAAAATACATTCCTCAAGCAAAAGTCCTTGATTTTGCCTATTTTCTGATCAATTTGATAAAAAATTTTCCTCTAAAAAGAGAACATTTTTCCTCATTTTTTGATCTACACGATACCTATTTTTCAGGTATGGAATTAGAGGTCTTAAGTGCTTTATGGCAAAGCATAAATGATAAAGACATAATCAACCATTTATCTAACAGTTTTTTAGAGTTAGTAAATACTAAGTTAGTCAACTATACAAATAATCCTCTACAAAACTATCTAAATGAGGTATTAAAAGAGGGGGTTTTTAATGAAAAAGCGTTACATTATTTTCTTCAGAGATTTATAAAAAATGGGCAATTTATAAATAGTTTTTTCTATTTGTTAGAAAATAGCATTAAAAAAAGGCAAAATACAGTTTCAATTTTATTTGAAATAAATGCCTATCTTTCTTCCAACCCTGAGTTGATTGGCATTTATAAAAAATTTATTCATAAATTGTGGAAAGCTTTGAAGGTTTCTATAAATGAGACAGATTTTATTCGATTTTTTTATAGTTTAATCGAGCACAACAATAAGACGTATCTTGATAAAGAGAAAATACACATAAAATATTACCTATATAATTTATTAGAGAATTATTTGCCTTTCTTTTTTCGATTGTTAAAAGAAGATTGGTTTGTCAATGCCGTTTTAACGGATATAGATTTTTTATCCTTTTTAGATCGTTTGCCATTAAACAAAAGTAATTATAAACAACTTAAACCTTTTGTAGATAAAGCACTCGAAAACAAACTTTCCAAAGAATTTATGCCCTATTTTTTTCTCTTAATAGAGGAAAGTTTTGCAAATAACGATCTTGAAAATTTTTCTTTTTATCTCAATAAAAAAATTAAATTATTAGAAGAAACTGAAATTCTAAGTCATACTATAACTCAATTTTGTTTACATTCATCCCTTTTTATCCATAATAAACGGGAGGTAATATTTTCCTATATTAACAAATGGATGAGCAAACTTGTAGTTCTTGATCAAACTAAAGAGTATCTTGTATTATTTTGCAAAAAGCTTTTAAGTCATCTCAATGAGGTTAATGTAAAAGAAGTAATTTACCTTATAAAGAATGGAAAGGGGATAAAAATAGTCGATGAATTACAACTAAATGAATTATTTTCTTACCTATTTGAAATTGACTTAAATTTGTTTACAAGTAAGGAAATTATCGATCTTTTCGAATTAAGCTTTAATAAAAAACTATTTATTAAATGTATAGCGTCAGATTTTTTTAAAACAGAAGATAGCCGATTAGTGTTGCCATTAGTTTTAAAACATATAGATTTATTTAATGATGTTGAAACCACTTTTTTAGAAAAAATATGGGAATTTGTTTTAAATAATTATATCAAAATGTCTTCTTTACCTTTTTTACACTATTTTTTAAGTAAGTCATGCTCAAAAATTATTATGCAGTCTGATGATTTGTTATATAAAAGTATAATAATTGCTGCAAATACTTTGAATAAAAGTACTTTAAATAAAAAACAATTTAGTTTGAAGATTATAAAGCGTTACTTTACTTACAGAAAGAATATAATAAAGGTCAAAGATAACATCCTGTTAACAAATTTATTAGAATTAAAGTTTTGTCAATTAGTTCTATTTAGTCAATCCAAGGATGAATTAGCAATTGTTGAAAAGTTGATTAATCATTCCTTGAAAATTTACCCGGACTTAAATAAATATAGTACAATTACAACAAATGAAATTTATAAATTCTTGCTACTGTATTTTGCAGATATTTCCATTACTAATATCCATAAAAATTCTTATTTAGTTGACGTTTTATCTAGTTTAGTTAACCACTATTATTATCTTTCAGAAAAAAATGATCCTCTATTGTTGTTGATTAAGAAGAATCTCGCATTGTTTTTGACGATCCTAAAAAAAGAGAATACAGAGCTATCTCAAAAAATTCTTTTAGATATTATAAAAAATATTCTTACTAACACTAGTTTATCCCATAACAAAGAAATAATTACTGAGATAGTTGAAGTCTATAAATATATGGAAACTATTTCATCAAGTGTTATACAGCAAGAAATTAAAAATCATAAGAAAGAAAAAAAAATAGCTAATTTTTTTAAAAAAAATAACCTTTATTTTTCTCAAAAAAAAATTGATAAAACATACCCACCCGTTAAAGGGGGAAGAGGATATGTTGCTTATCAAAAAAACATTAAATCCGTTTCACAAAAAGCTTTTTTGCTATTAAAAGTGAACTTAACAAGCTATTATAAGGTTCTCAAATTTAGTGTTACAAAATCTAACAAAAATCTTTTTGAAAAATTGTGTAAACTTTTAGAGACAAAAGAGTATTTTGTTACCAAGCAATTACATGACTATTTAGTTCAAAAAAAACTCCTTTCAAAATTATCCCCATTGGAAAAAGGCTTAATAGAACTCTACATTTATCAGCATAGAAAAAAAGTAGAAGAATTGGGAGTTTTTTATGCAACTGATTTAAAAAATTATTCTCAAAGGGAAGGTACTGTCAATTTGTATATGGGGATTTATACTGCCATTTTATCTTTATTAATTATTGGATGCTTAATCTACTTTAGTAAACAAAAAATGGAAGAGCGAGCTTAAGATTTAATTCACAAGAAAATATCAGTTTTGTTTTAAATTTAGATTTTATTGTGACTATCAAAGGGATTTCAAAGCAAAATAAAAGCTTTCCTTTTGTTATAGAAGCAAATTATTTATACTTTCCCTTTTTTAAAGTATTTATAATCGTTTCATGGAACCTCCTAATTTATTTAATTTAAAAGCTATTTACTTTCAATCCTACGAAACAGAAAGTGCAATCTATCTTAATAGTCAAAATGATGAAAAAGAATTGTTTTATAATTTTTTAGATGAGGATAAAAAATATATAGTTTTAAAATCATTAAAAGTTATCTCCAAAACAGGCAATATTAATCCTGAACTTTTGAAAACGTTTACTTTAGACCCTTTAGATAATTCCCAACTTTGGAGTGATCAAGCCATTCCATTTCGTATTAAAGGTTTTAAAAAAGAATTTCCTCTTAATATAAAGATTTCAATTGAAGAATTGTTAAGGATACATTTTGAATGTTTACCTGATACCAAAATTCGTTTTGGAGGCAGTTCTCTTTTTAATTATATACCCTATGATTTTGTTTTAAGTTCTTTAAAAAAATTTTTTTCTCAAAATAACCTTGATGATAGTTTTTTAAATGAACTGGATAGTAATCCTTATCTGCTAGGATTACATAACGATCAGAGTAATGATAAAGATTATTTTGTAATCCCTCCTAAACCGAGAGGTTATAACTCTTTACAATTAGTAAATAAAGTTCATCAATACCTCTTAAGTAATCTAGAAGAAAAATTAATCGACATTGAGCTTGCTGAAAATTATTTAAACCATCCTTTAAAAAAAGAAAGGCGAGGATTTGCTGTTAAAAGATCAGATAGTAAAACCTTGTTGTCTGAGCTTTTAAAAGCAGAAGCTTATTGTAAATATGAAGACCCTACAAAATTAGAAGGTGATAATTTTTTCAAAAAATATTGCTACATTAGAAGTTTAACAAATCGTGAAGAGGATGAGCCTATAATTGTTGAATTATTTTATTATGGAGGAGATTTTGAAAATGAAAGATATGGTATTTTTTCTGGTCAGTCTCTTTTTGTTACTTTAAAAAATTCTTTCAATGGCCAAAATGAACCTTTTACACTAGAAAGTGCTATTTGCCATCCTATGCAAGCTTTAATGGATAATGTAACCTTATTGATTAGCAGTGTAGATTTACCCTTTGCTAGCAGCAAAGAAACTCTAAAATTTTTTTCTGAAATAACTTTTTTGAAAAGACATTTTGAAGAAGGTATAACCAATAAATTACTTAAATTATTATTTGATACGTATGTAACTGAGGGGAGAAAAGATGAATCTTTGCCTCTTTTTATTATCAGAATGATATCTCATCAAATTAAGATTCATCATCATAATGATTATAATCAGTTTGTCATTTGGTTACTTAATTTTTCATTTTTTTTATATTTATATGATGACAAAAAAATTGAATTAATTGAAAAACTATGGGACAACGCTATTTTTCAAATAAAAAATAAAAATATTTATTTGAAGAAAAAAGAAGAGATTGTATGGCTCGACTATATTATTAATGCTATTGTAAAAAAAGAGATTAAATTTAACGAACTGTTGGCTGTATTAAATTTAAGTTGCTATTTTAGAGTTAATTGCGAAACGATTAATAAACCAAAAAGCAATCATTCCCTTCATTTAACACAAACAGATATTCCCCATTTAGGAATTAGTCCTATTTACCAATTAAGAATCTATAATGAAAATAAAAAAGTTTACGCATTAACTATTCCTCAACAAACATTACAATCGATTAAACAATTAACTGAAACACAATCCACACATATTTTTAAATTAATCACCTTATTCGATATTACCCTTGTGTTTAAGCCTGAAACTTCACCTTTAAGAAATTTTTATTATCACGCTTCTTTACAAAATGATGAAGTTAAAAAAAACATAGAACCGTTATTTGAACCGAAACAACCTAATAAAAATGCGATGGCTTTTTACCTAGCATCGGCTCAAATTGCGCAAAATGAAATAGAAAATGAGACTTTAATTTGGGAGTTTATCTACTATATTCTCAATAATGATAAATCTAACAAACTTAACGAGAATGTTATTGAAATCATTCATTCCATGCTTATCAATTGGTTCAAAGTTGATGATTTGATCCTACTAGAATCGGGCAATCCATTTACTGTATTAACATTTTTAGTACAAAAATCACCAACTACAAAGCTTTTTAACCGATATATCACTTACTTTTTAAAAGCCTATAAAAGACCTTTAGATTTTACCACCGAAGTATATGAGTTATTCAGAAATAGTCACGCAGAATATGCAGAGAAATGGGTTATCTATTGCATGAAAAATAAAGGAGATTTCGCTTTAGTTTTTCCTTTAGTAACGCAACAAATCTTAACTCTTAAACATTTAAACGAAGAAAAGAAAAGAAATTCTGTAGACTTATATTTAAAATGGATTATTGAAAATTTTACATCTAACCCATTAAATATAGCAAACCTTTCAGAACAAAATACTATTTATTTAGCTAAAGTTTTTGAAAATTACTTTTTTACTCAAAATCGATCTTTTAATCTTTTTAAATTTTTTACTTATTTTCTCCTTTCTATTAAACAAATCGATCTCTTAAAACAAAACTTAGCCAATGAAAGTTTTGATCTGTTTTTTCAAACTTTAACTATTGAGCAAATAGATCAATGGATTGATTTTTGTTTAGCTAATCTTATTTTTTTAAAAGAAGGAGTGGCTTTCAAAGCAAAGTTGCTAAAAGCTAAAACTAATTTATTAAATCCCAAATTTGCACATAGAGATAAATTAACAATTGAACATTTTTATTCTATAACAATTAACGCTTTACGCGAGGATAATAGAGAGTGTATCGAAGATTTTTTTATGTTATTGGAGACTCATAAGAAAATTCTTTTGGAAACAAAATTAGATGAATTGCTCTTGATATTGGAGGATTTTTTTGAAAGAAATTGTACTCAATTTGAAAAGAATTTAACTCTTCTCCCGTTCCTAAAAAAAACATTAAGTGTGATAGGAGAAATATTAACAGAAACAAAAAATGTGGATCTTATTAAATGGAAAAAAAATTTCCAATGGTTTGTTGATTATGCTACTGTCTTAGATTTAGAAAAGTTTTTTTGTGAAAATATTTTTGTTTATTTAGAACAAAGTTTACCAAATTTATTAATTGAATTTGCAATAAGCGATAGATTTCTTTCTCTATTATTGAAATCTAATCTTATAGTCAATCTTCAAAAAATTTTAAACCATGAATTTAATCTAGCAACTTATTCAAAAGAAGAATTCTTATTACGAATTCATAGTGTTTATAAAAAACTTGAGAATGAAACTCGGTTATGTTTATCAAAAGAAGTTATTAAATCTACAATAATGTTTTTTTTGGAAGGAAAAAAATATGATCATTTATTAGTTTATTCTAATCACAAACTATTTAAAGATTTAGAGTTTATCATTTTAGTTATAGATATTATTAAGTCATATCTAATGCAAAACATGTATGATAGTCATTTTATTCTTCCCAATAATCTCTGTTTGTTTGTGAAAAGGATTATTTTGGATCATTCTTTTGATTTAGAGGATAGTGCAAAAGACAAAATAATGCACTTTGTTTTTTACTTGAGTTTTTTCTCAACGACTGAATCAGTTAATTTAATTCTGAACTTAATATTTAGTTATAAATTAAATAATACTTTAATAAATAAAATTTTTAATAAGTTGTCTGAATTTCTTTTACATAACAACGTTAAAAATACATGTTTAAGTACTACTTGCGTTAAACTTTTATCCATTTATTTTGATCATCGATTATTTTTTCATTATCTTAAAAATAATGTTGATAAGATTGATGACAACTTACAAATATTAATGCTTGAGCACACTAACAATAACCTTAAAGATATTGATAAACTAAAAGCATGGGACTTAGCATTAACTAATTTTGAAACAATTAAATCAACTCTTTTATTAAAAGATGTTTCCGATGGAAATTTTTTTTACAGAGGAATACCTGAAAAAGAAATCTACGCTAAGGTCGTTATTATATGTGTTAACACACTATCATCAACTTTAGATTCCGACTTAGCACTTAAAATCCTTACCAATTTAAAAATTTATAAAACATGTAAAACGGTTTTCATTGAAGATAAAAATTTAAGTTATTTATTTAAACTTAAAATAGCACAATTGGCTTTAATCAGTTTAGACAAAGAGTATTTTTCATTGTTTATGCATTTTTTTTCAATAAATTATGATAATACCAATAACTATGAAAAAGAAATTGTAAAATCTTTTGAAATTTGTTTTCGTTTGTTGGATAAAAGTAATACAAAAATTTCTACTTCTAGAAAAAGGAAACTAAAAAATTATGTGATTACTAATTTGATAAAAAATCACGCGATTGTTTCTAAAGCAAATCCTTTAGAAAAAATTGTAGATAAAAACTTTAAAGAATTATTCGATAAAATTGATTATAAAAGCGATTTATTTAACCACGTTATTTTATGCTTCATCTATTATTATCAAAAAGGTGATGGAGTTAGTTTTAATAATGTTGAATTAGAAAAAATTATTTCTAATATAATAAAAGAGACAAATTCTATTGATATTTTAAAATTTGTTCTTGTTATCATTAATTTAAAACGACAGGAAAAATGTCTATTTAGCAAATCTCAAATCTTTCAATGGACTTGTGCTATTAGTGTAAAGCAAAAAATCATAAATAGTCAGAAAAATATTTTTCATCCTTTACTTTCAACTATTCGACCGATAGCAAATTATTATACTATGTGCATATTGATGCTTTTATTATCACCCTCAAGGGAAAGAAGAAAGTTTTTTTATAATTTTTTTAATACAAATTTAAACTCTGCTAGCAATAACATTTTTTTGTTGAGATTATTATTAAACACGAGAATGGTCCATCATCACTTATCACAAGAACAAATTTATCTTTTGAAAGATCAAGTTTCTATACATAATAATTATTTATTAAAAACAACAGCAAACGATATTAAATATGTAAAAAACTTCGTCGATACTGTATTTTTTTTAACAACTTTCATTATCGGCTACTGTATTGTTGCCGTTATTCAAAAAAAATGGTTTAACAATAATGAATATTAACGAGGGCCACCCTGGCTGATTAATTTATCCCAGTAATTTTTCATTCCATCCGATAAATAGGGGCGAATGCTTGAGAAATTCGGTTTGCGATCAGGATATTCGGTATCTATAAAGGCAATAGTATTGTTGTAGGTAAAGTGAACATTATCAGGTCTATAACTAGATCCGTTACCGTGACTAATGATTAGATACAATTCATCAAGATGTTTTTTTGTAATTTTTTTGCGCCAATTATTATAGTTTTCTTTTGAGGGGATAAGTTGCATATCGGTAACTAAGAGCACGCAGATTTGCCTTTTGTAATAAGAGCTATGAGGAGGGGACGGGTGTGCTGGCAAAGGATATATCCATTTTTTTGCCACTACAAAATGTTTTATATTATATTTATTTATAACATTCTTTATTCTTCTAGCGCCATAGCATCTTTTGACAAACCATTCCCATCCAGGGGTTCCTTTTTTTATCCGTAATTCATTATCTGTGTATACTTTTAAGAGATATCCAGCTAATTGTGGGTGGCTTACAACTTTAATAAAGCTGCGAGGTTGTGAATGTAATATTTTAAAACCTGCATTTATAAGATGTTGTTTGTCTTGGGTTGCGCGACTTGATGAGAACAAAGCATCAAGGATGGGCGCTGTTGGGTGATCTTCTGGCAAGATATAGGGAGCGATTACCCTTTTTATTGGGTTGCTAATGTAAGGGTTTTTCTCTAGATTACTAGTGACAGATGATGCTAAAAGAAATGGGCTTTCGTTAGAATCTTCATCATTTAATTCTGTTTTCCAGGCTGAAAGGATTTTTTTGTAAGATGTTTTAAAATCATGTTTACTTTTGGTATGCCTTGCTTGTAAAAATGCTTGATAAGCCTCATGAATTTGTGAAGAATTACTCCCTTTGCTAAAAACGGTAGACCAAAGATTTAGTAAATTATCATCACTAAACTCTATGTCAGATTCATTACAAACAGTCTCAGAATAATGACATAATGACGCTAAAGCGTTGATCGATTCTAAACTTATTAATGAAGATAAATTCAGCAAAAAAACATAAAGGAAAATTATATTACATTTTTTTAGCATTTTTGATTCCTAAGTTCATTTTTTCTCATATATAAATAATTTCGAATATAATTATAGCTAAAAAATATCCTTACCAATTTCGGTATAGCAATTGCATTGTTTCTGAAAAGATGGTGCTTTATAAATAAAAAAAATAAGGTATATTTTTAAAAGGAAACTTTTTTAGTCTGTACGAAGTTTTGCATATTGATAAAGGTCAACATTTTTACCTTTATGAAAAAAAGCGCCTCTTGCTATTCCCTCAAAGGAATAACCACACTTTTCAGCAACTTTTCTCGAAGCTAAATTTTCTTCAAACAATCTAATCTCTAAACGGTTAATTTTTTTTGAATCAAAGATATATTGTGAAAACAATTGAAGAGATTCACTCATGTATCCTTTAGAACGATCCGGTTCGTCCCAAATTATGTAGCCTATTTCTAGGGCATCAAAATAAGAAATAGATTGAAAATACCAAATACTTCCAACTATTTTTTCGATTGGATTCACTATAAGAAGACGACCATAGGTGTCAGACCAGAATCCTGTTTCAGAAAATTGTTTTTTAAAAAGAGATTCAGAGGTGACTGTTAATGGAAAATAATCACCTCTATTTGAAAGATTAGCATGACGCTCGTACAGTTCTTCAAGATCTTTTTGACGAACCCATTTTAATTGAACGTTTTTGCCTACAAGCATTATTTTAAGACTTTTTTGGTTTAGCTTTTTTTTTGGGAGTCGTGGTTTTCTTTTTAGGTTTAGCAACTTTTGTTTTACTGGAAGTTGTCTTTTTCTTTGTTTTTTTCTTTTTTACATCATCATCATCGTCGTCATCTTCGTCATCATCATCTTCATCAAAATTAATCGTTTTACCTTCTTCATCTACCCAACCCTTAGAAAGTTGTCTAATGGAGGCAAGCTTTTGGTTTAAATTATCTAATTGAGAATCTGAATCACCCAATTTTCTTTTCAAACGATCGCTATCATCTGAGTCGAATTTTGTTGAGAATGTTAAAGAAGAAGCGCTTGTGATATCTGGAGTAAATAAAAAAGGTCGAAGTGAAGCTGGAACTGTTGTATAAATGTCATTTGTGACTTGTAATTCAATTTCTTGTTTAACAGCTTGTTTGGGAGGTCTCCCTCTTTTAGGACGGGGATTTAAGGCTTCGTTAGAATAATAAGTTTTAGCCTTTGCTGATAGAGCTTTTCTAGCAGTTTGTATATCTTTAGATACTTTTGTTTCGAATAAGTTTTGCTTAACTTTTTCTAAAGTATTTCTTGGAAGATCAAGATCTTCTTCAAACACAAAGTGAAAATGGTTTTGCCTTAACCATTCAATAATTCTTATGCGCGATCTTTCTTGGTAATAAAGTTGCCATTTTTCAAGTTCTGCATGATGGTCATTGATAAATTCTAAAAAGTTTTCCCTAGCTTCTTTTGATTGAATAATATCTAGTAACTTTTCTTTAGTATCGATATCGTAAACTTTTTCGTTAACAAAACCTTCCATGATCTTCTTGGTTTCATAAAAAGTTAGTTTAGGTAGTAAAGCATAACGATCTTTACTATTTTCGATCTCATTTTGTAAATCGTCTAATTCTTGTTGGGATTTATCTAAATCCACATAGATAATAAACCCTTCTTGACGGTCAAGATAAAAATCGCGTTCATCATCTGATTTTGTAAAAGCTTCCATTAGACGATGTGAACGTAAAATCAAGGGATTTTGGGCTTCTAATTTTTTTGACATAATGATCCTTCAAGCACTCATATTCAAGTACATTAGTCTACTTAAAAAACAGGGATAGATTCAAGGGATATTTGGCCTGTCTTAATCAATTTTACTTTGCCTGATTGATAGAAAACGCCATTTAGTTGATGAATTTGCAAAACTTCTTTGGATTTAAAAGAAATTTCAATTGGCTCATTTTTATTATAGATCTGCATAATAACATAAGCTGCCGCTGTAGCTCCCGTTCCGCAAGCTAACGTTTCTCCTTCAACACCTCTTTCATAGGTACGTATAAAAACCTTTTCGTCCGAAATTGAAACAAAATTTACATTTGTTCCTCTTGGAGCAAAGCGCTTGTGATAGCGTAACAGTGGTCCTAATGTATCAATTGGAGCTTGGTCGATTTCATCTACAAAAAGAACGATATGAGGAACTCCTGTATCTAAGTAATGATAACAAAAAAAATTGTTGTCTATTTTTAACTGTTGATTGAGTTGTATATGGCTTGGTTTTCCCATACTGGCGCAAACAAAATCATTTTCAATTCTTAAATTGTGAATTGTATAATTACTTTCAATTGAGCATTGAGAGTTTTGGGAAATATTTTTTTGAATGAAATCCATAAGACATCGAATTCCATTTCCACACATTTCAGCTTCTGAACCATCTTTATTAAATATCCTCATCTTATAGTCGGCAATAACCGATTTTTCTAAATAAATTAGCCCATCCACAAAATGATTTTCACAAATATTCGTGATCATTTTAGGGGGAAGAAGAGGGGTATCGCAATTATAGCGATCGAAAATTAGAAAGGAATTGCCGGTTCCAGAATAGTGAGAATAGTTATACATAATTTGAAAAAATGTAGAACCACTTTACTTTTGTGAATAAAGCAAAGTGGTTAAAATAATTTGTTTAAATGTGTGCGTAAGAATCGATAATTTTATCGATTAGTCCAAATTCTAAAGCTTCTTCAGCAGACATCCAAGTATCGCGATCAATCGCCCGATCTATGGTTTCATAATCTTTACCGGTCGCTTCCATGTAAGTATTTACGATTAGCCGACGAGTTTTTAAAATTTCTCTTGCGTGAATTTCTAAATCGGTTGCTTGCCCTCTAATCACACCCCCAATTAATGGTTGGTGGATCATTATTCTGGCATTTGGGGTGGCAAATCGTCTGCCTTTAGCAGCGCAAAGACTTAAAATTGAGCCCATAGAAGCCGCAAGGCCAGTTACTAACGTTGTGACTGGGGAAGTAATCATTTTTACTTGATCCCATATAGCAAATCCTGCATCTATAGAGCCACCTGGACTGTTAATAACAAAAAGAATTGGTTTGCCCGGATCTTTTAATTCTAAGTACCATAGCTTTCTAATGATTTGGCTGGTGCTTTCGTTGTCGACTGCATCCGATAAAAAGATTCTACGCATTTCTAATAGAGCGCTATCAATTTTTTCTTCAATTTTGTTAGGAGCATTTCCTTCTTTTTCTTGCTTTGGCATATCAGTCTCCGAATAAGATTAAATGGTTATTTGATTTGAATAAGCAGGTATTGCAATTTGAGGATATAATGGAAATTTTTCCATCAACTTTTTTACCTCATTTTGAACGCTTATCAAAACGTTATTATCTACTGTGGCTTGTGCTTTGCTCATAGCATTGGTTTTTGCAACAAAAGTGGGTTTTGTATTGGATAAAACAGTAAATATCAGGTCTGCTATTTGTTGCATCTCATTTGAGCCCATACCTAAAGTAGTCGTTGCAGGCGTTCCAATTCTAATACCCGATGTATACCAGGCACCGTTTGGGTCGAAAGGAACAGTATTGCGATTCACTGTAATGCCGGCTTGTGATAGAGCCGTTTCAGCTTGTCTTCCGGTCAATCCAAATTGAGAAACGTTAAGAACGAGTAAATGGTTATCCGTTCCGCCAGTTACTAATTTACAATCTTTTGCTAAAAAAGCTTGCGCTAAACTTTGAGCGTTATTCACTATATTTTGAGCATAATTACAAAAGTTTTTTGTGTTCGCTTCTTTAAAAGCAATAGCTTTTGCTGCCATCACATGAGGCAAAGGTCCTCCTAAAATTAAAGGGCAACCTTTGTTAACTGTTTCAGCAAATTCTTTTTTACACATGACAACACCCCCGCGAGGGCCTCTTAGTGTTTTATGGGTTGTAGTAGTCACAAAATCGGCAAAAGGAATTGGGTCAAAATCTCCTGTAAATACTTTACCTGCGACTAAGCCTGCAAAGTGGGCCATATCGACCATAAATACAGCTCCAACTTCGTCAGCTAGTTCTTTCATTTTGGCAAAGTTAATTTTACGTGGGTAAGATGAATATCCTGCCAGTAAAATAGTTGGCTTTTCTTGCCTAATTTGTTTAGCTAAGTGATCAAAATTGATTAATTCCGATTCTCTATCAACATCATAAGTACAAGCTTTCATGAACATCGAGCTGACATTTAGGGCAAATCCATGAGTTAAGTGGCCGCCTGAGCGAAGCGATAGTCCCATTACTTTTTGATTTACCATTAACTGTCTAATTGTTTCGTGTTCTTCAGCTGTTAATTGATCGACACTTTTTTTGCCGAGCTTTTCTATTTCCTTATTAAGGATGTTATGAACAATGATGGACCAAAAGGCTACTAGATTCGCATCAGCGCCTGAATGGGGTTGAACATAGGCATGATCACAGCCAAAAATTTGTTTTAATTCGTCTGCTGCTGTTTGTTCAATAGTATCAACATTATCGCAGCCTGCATAAAACCGATGATGAGGGTAGCCTTCAGCATACTTATCAGTCAAAAGATTGCCCATTGCTAATTGAACAGGTAGTGAAGAATAATTTTCCGAGGCAATGAGTTTTAAATGAGTGCGCTGATCATGTAATTCTTGCAAAATGCTTTCAGCAATTTTGGGGGAAACAGAAGAAATTTGATCAAGGGAGCCTAAATAAGCAGCTGTTGCTGAGTCAACTTCGTCGATTGGAGTTGCGTTTAAGTATGTTTTTAAAAAAGTCATAAAACCTGCAAGTTAAATTAAAACCCAAGAAAAATGATTTTCGCTTAAAAGGGATAAAAAGTAAATTGCTGGAATTATTTTAATTTAGATAAATCTTTCCTTGCATTAAAACCCTCTAATACTAATGTTTTTACTTGAGAAATATCCTAAACTTCAGGTAACTTATAATTAGTTTTTTGTCTTTTGTAATCAATAAATTTAGGATACACATGCTTAAATCCCTTACAACGATTTTAGATATTCAAGAACTTGATATGCAAATGATTCAATTGATGCGTCTCAAGCAATCACGTCAAAAAGAATTATTTGATATCAATGCCATCAAAGCAGATTTACAAAAAAAATCGTCTGTCAAAGAAGAAGAGATTATTACCTTAAAAAAAGAAATTCGCTTGGTAGAAGGGGAAATCGCAGAAATACAAGCCAAACTAAAGAAATTAGAAGGACAGCAACACTCTGTAAAAAAAGTTGAAGAATTTAATGCGTTGACGCAAGAAATGAATCAAGTCGATAAAGAACGGATGGCTAAAGAACAAAAAGCTAGTGATCTTTATGATCAAATTGCCGTTGAAGAAGACGTATTAAAAGGGATACAACAAACACTCGAGTCCACAAGCGTTAATTCTAAAGTGTTGGAAGAAGAGATTGTAGAAGCGATCAAACAAATTAACGAAGAAGGTCAACTTTTAAAAGTTAAAAGAGATGAACTAGTTAATGATGCAGATCCTGAAGTATTCAAAGTATATGAAAGATTACTAAAAAATAAAAGAGATCGCGTCGTTGTTCCAATTGAAAATCGTTGCTGCAGTGGCTGTCATATTATGTTAACAGCGCAAGATGAAAACTTGGTTCGCAAAGGTGAAAGAATTATTTTTTGTGAACATTGTTCACGTATTCACTATTGGCCAGAAAGTGAAACTTTAGAGGGAACTGTCGCGGCTCCAAAACAAAGACGCCGACGTACGACAAAAGTTTAGGGAAGGAAGGCAATCGCCGCTGCTTTTACAGCAGGGGAGGAAAGTCTGGACTTTGCAAGAGAAGATACCAGTGAAAGACTGGGGGCCGTAAGGCTACGGAAAGTGTAACAGAAAATAAACTCTAGATTAATTTCTAGAAAGGTGAAATGCCAGAAATGGCCATCAAATGGAAACATTTGTTGTGACAAACCCTATCTAAAGCAAGAAAGTAAAGCGTTAAAGTTCTCTGCTTATGCTTTACTTAAGTTCGCTTGAGGAGCTTGGCGACAAGCTCCCTAGAGGAATGATTGCCACCTAATTTTTACGTTAGGGACAGAATCCGGCTTACTACCTTCCCTTTTTTTAAGACAAATCTATTTATTCTATAAGATTACTATTATATAGATAAAAAATCCTTTAATGGATAATTGAGTTATCTTTTTTTAATCTTCCCTTTCATTCATTATTAATCGTTTAAA